>Ga0256829_1000486_pt1 | contig 39759 bp, 33 predicted proteins | sample 131447metaG_FD_185979 | JGI IMG/M metagenome (GOLD analysis project Ga0256829, IMG submission 185979) | Hydrothermal vent microbial communities from Lau Basin, Pacific Ocean - 131-447 | ecosystem: Environmental > Aquatic > Marine > Hydrothermal vents | place: Pacific Ocean: Lau Basin | collected... | reverse complement strand
CTCGGTACTTCGCCAAACTTGTGCTTTTCACCCCTAGCTGCGTTGAATAAAATGGACAATAACGATGCTATGACTCATTTTATTGCGCCTTGCTATGAGCGAAAATCAACGTCGTTTGACTCGTCCGAGGTTTTTCGAGGTGCCCTAGAGTTTCCTTAGAAAGTTATTTTTTACCATAGAGGCGCAGAGGAAACAAGTAGATTGCTAGGGAGGTGCTGATCAACTCAATAAATGATGCCTATACGCCCAAAATCGCCAGCACCTGCCGGGGCTATTGCTTGCGCTTGCTGCCTTGGTGTTGGTGATTTTGAATCGCATATCCACTTATTCAGAGTTAATCAGCACCTCCATAGGAGCCCTTCTTTGATTTTTTCTTGGCATGAAGATTTTAGCTTATTTCACCCCTATAAGCTTGCATAGTGATTATTTTTGTTTAAATATATATGTTTCTTAGTTTCTTAGTAGAGTCTATATACCCAATTCTGGGGATACCAATGCTTTCAGGAATTCATTTGAATACGGATATATTACCAGTCGTAGCTGTGACTGGTACAGGAGAAAAATATGACTCAGATATATTATAAAATACTATTTTTAATGGGCTTATGTTTATTTGCCCCAACCTTTATTTTTTCTAATATTGTATATGCTGGATCAACAGCTGGAAATAGTTCTTGGAATGCAAACACTCAGGCTAAATCTGTCACTAAGGAAAAAATGACGTTATTTAAGAATAGGAATCAACATACCAATATAAACGCAGGCCGACCTTTGTGGTGTGATCATTTTTCAAGCGATGTCATCACGGCACTTAAAGACGTAAGTATTGGAAAGCATCGTTTTAAAGCAGGTGAAGAAGCGCTGCTTAAGGTTGAAATAGAGCGGAGGCTTGAGTGTGATGCTCAACATCTTAGCATTTCAGTCCCTTCCTGCTTTAAGGTTTATGATAAATATAATAATTCGGTATCAGGTAAAGATTTAATTTGGAGAATTGGAGCTCCTCTGCGCTGGAATTTTAAATTAAAAGCATCTTCAAGCTGTAGACAGAGAATAAATTACAAACAATATATCAATGTACACTTTGCGCATGCTGGAGCGCAACAAAAAAAGGTTGAAGTCATTTGGTCTAAGCCATTTGTTGCGCCAACAATGATGCGTCGACAAACAACGCCAACAATACATAAATTTCATTAGTGTTCATTCTGATTTCTATCTCTCTCTCTCTATCCAGTTTTGGAGATAGGATGTTTTTGAATCATGGTTGGCGGTAGTCCAATGATGCGGCAGAAATATATGCTGGTGGGTTATGCTCTGGTGCTGTTGGTATCGCTGGGCTTGCTGGTTTCTCCTTTTACTTCGACATTGGAAAATAAACTACTGGATCATGAGTTCAGTCTGTTGCACAAAAGCAGCAGCGCATCTGATACAGGCAATGTGGTGTTGATTGGTATTGATGATAAGACAACGGCGACTTTCCCCGAACCGATTGCCTTGTGGCATAGGCATTTTCGTGATTTATTTATTGCACTTGGCATGGGTAAGCCCTTGGTTGTGGGGCTGGATGTTACCTTGCCAGATCGTTCGTACAGTTTTCTTGATCGAGGTTTGGATAAAGCCTTGATGCAGGGGCTAAAACGATTAAGTGATGCTGCGCCATTGGTGGTTGGTATCACGGTGAATGCTGATGGTGAAACGCGCGGTGTTTATCCTCCACTGTTGCTGGCTGCGAAAAAGCATGCAACTGGCTATGTGTTGTGGAAAAAAGACCGTGATCAGGTGGTGCGGCGGTTTACTGAACATTTGGGTGTGCAGAATGAGACTGTGCCGACATTGGTTGGTGAGATGGCCAGAGCGGTAAAAATGCCTGTCAGTGAGGGGTTGATTGATTATACGAGCGGTGCGGCGGTTCAATATATTCCGATGCAGCAGGTGATTGCATGGGGCACGACTGGTCAACTGGACAAATTGAAAGCTGCATTCGCTGGCAAGGCTGTATTGATAGGCTCTGTGTTGCCTTTTGTGGATCGGCATTTGCAGGTTATCAATTTGGCAGCGTGGGAAGATAACAAGCGCTTTGCCCCCGGAGTCTTGTTGCATTTGCAAGCACTCAGGAGCTTGCAGCATCGGGGTATGATTAAGCCAGTTGCTATGGTGTGGGTGGTGTGCTGCGCATTGCTGCTTACATTGTTATGGTGGCTGCCGTTGTCGCGCATTGTTCCCATGCTATTGGCGACATCTTTGGTGGTGGGTTTAGCAGCTATTTCGATGACTCTGCTGACATCAGGATATGATTTGCAGGTGGTTGCGCTGATGTTGACCTCTGTCGTGGCTCTGATGGGGAGGCAGGTACAGCAATTATTGCTTGATGCGATAGAGAAGAGGCATTTACGCATGGCTTTCGGCGGTATGGTGAGTCCACAGGTGATGACACAAATTCTTGCCGATAAGCTTCCAGAGGGCGAACGCTGTAGGGTGTGTGTGCTGTTTGCGGATATTCGTTCCTTTACCACGCGTAGCGAGAAGATGCAGCCTGAGCAGGTTGTGCTGCTTCTGAACCGTTATTTCGAGCAGATGACAACAGCTATTCACGAACATAATGGAACATTGGACAAGTTTATGGGTGACGGAATTATGGCTTTTTTCGGTGCGCCTAATCGCCTTGATCATCCTTCTTTGCATGCATTTTGTGCTGCACTCGATATGTTGGAGCGTTTGCAGAAACTCAATAAAGAGCTTGAGTCGGAAGGCGAAGAACCACTTAAAATCGGTATCGGGTTGCATGTCGGAGAGGTCGTGGTGGGGAAGTTGGGTAGTCAAAAGCGCAGTGAATACACAGCCATTGGCGATACTGTAAATACAGCGGCTCGTATCGAAGAACTTACCAAAAGCATCAACATACCATTGCTTTTTTCACAGGATGTTTATCAGGAAATTAACAATCAATTCGGTAAGGCTCAGTGGATTGAATTGGGCGAGATGGCAATTCGCGGGCGATCTGCCTTATCCTTGTATAGTTATAATACTTCGCATACTTGAAAATATTTTTAATTTAGGAGAAGAATGATGAACAGAATATCGAAACTGATTGTACTATTTTTTTTGCTGTGTCCGTCTTTGGCGGTAGCCGAGGAATATGCTGTTGCCATGATTACTGATATGAATGGTATCAGCCGAAATATTGTGAATAAACAGGCTCAACAGGTGGATATATTTTCGGAACTTTTTGCTGGTGACCAGTTGGAAATTGAAAAGCATGCCAGTGTGACGCTGATATATTGGGATAACCATAAGGTGTTCCAAATTCAGGGACCATCTGTGGTGCATATTCTGAAAGATTCGATTCAACATGTGTCTGGGCACAAGCCTAAAATGAAAAAAATAACACTCCTGCATCATGCTAGAATCAACCCTGCCGAGGTGGCACAATCTGGTTTGGTGATGCGGTCGGCGCAAAAAAACAAGCCCATCAGCCTATTGAATTTGAGAGGGGGGAAAACAGCCGATAAGCGACCTACATTTTTATGGAAGTTGCATCAAAAAAAAGATCGAGTTCGTTTTGAACTGGTCGATGAAGATGGGAATATGCTGCTTGTGAAGGTGTTGAATGGGGAGCGTTTCACCTTACCTGCTTCGGTGCACTTAAAGACGGGTACTGTCTACTCATGGAGTGTGGAGGGACGGATGGGAAACGGGCAAGTCTTTGCTGACTGGGGAGACTTCGAGCTTGCTACAGCATCGCTGGTAGCACAAAAAAACAATATACAGCCAAAGGCGCATGCGGGCTTTTCGCAACGACTTTTGTATGCGGCATGGCTGCAACAAAATGGTTTTGGGGATGATGCGCACCATTTATGGTTGAAATTAGCGAAGGAACGACCAAACAGCCCTGCTTTGAAAGCAACCTTGCTAAATTAATATCATAATATGAAGTTTTATCTCATCTTATTTGGATTTCTTTATAGTGGTTTCTATAGCATGGTGGTTTGTGCTGATGAAGTGTTGGCATCCACAAATATTCAGCGAGCTATTGATTCAGGAAACTATCAACGGGCATTTGCCTATGCCAATGATGTTCGCTGGTCAGAAATCTCTTCGGACACTCAATTGGAATCCATTCATGCCTATGAATTGATGGGATATTATCAACGTGCAGATAAATATATACGGCTCCTAAAGCAAGATAAAACAACTATGAATAAACCTGTTTTTCTGGCACGGATTGAATACCGTATGGCATCTATTTATCGTAGGGAGGGGCACTATAAAGAAGGTCTTGAGCATGCTATTCGAGCGGTGGAGATTATGCGTAAACTCGGTACAGTTGGAAATGAGTATCGGGCACGCTTTGCTGGTATGGTTGCCATACTCCATGCTTACTTGGGACATAACCTTGAAGCATGGACATGGTTTGGCAATGCATTCCGCTATCTACAGGAATACCATGCGAAGCCACTGCAATCATTAATATTGAAAAATGATAAGGCAATCTGGTTCTATCGAATGGGACGCTTCCAAGATGTGATAAAATTGGAGTCCAAAGCTATTGAGCAGGGGGAATCTTCTCTATCAGCACAATACCCAGAATTAGCGGAAGCCTATAATAATATTGCCGCAGCCTTTATGGCAGTGGGGCAGTCAAAAGAAGCAGCACTGTGGTATCAGAAATCCATTCATGTACGGCAAGAGAAGCTGGGTATGCAGCACCCAGATCTGGCAACCAGTATGAATAACTTTGCACTGCTTCTTCTGAATCAAGGCGATGATAATCAGGCAGAAAAGCTATTGCGTACAGCATTAAAGATTCGTACTTCAAGGCTAGGTGTATCACATCCTTTTACACTTTCGAGCATGAATAATCTGTCACAGTTGTTGCAGAAAAGAGGAGTGTTGAAGGAGGCGAAAAGTCTAGCTGAATCATCGCTTGGCTATGCTATCAAGCAATTCGGCTCTCATCATGTCGAAGTTGCTAATGCATACACTGCGCTCGGTGATTTGATGGTTAAAACCAATGATTATACGACTGCGGCAAACAATTATAAAAAGGCACTGGATATTCAGAAGGATCAGCAGCATGAAATTGAAGCTGCATGGTTGATTCAAAAACTGGGGTATATTCATCAACTTGAAGGTGAGATGGATGTTGCTGCACGAGCTTATAAAGATACTATCCATCGATTGGAATCCTTGCTTGGGACGCAACATCCGAAATTGGCGACAGTTTGGAATGCATTGGGCAGTGTGCGATATGAACAGGGAAAACATGGAGAGGCTGTTCTTGCTATGCAGCGCGCCTTATCGATTCAGCGCCCATTGCTGGGGGATTTACATCCACAAACAGCGGCAACCCACAATAATATTGCCCGTGTCTATACGGATATGGGCAAGAAAGATCTAGCTATCGAGCATTTGGAGTTGGCAGCCAATGCGCTCCGGCATTTTGCCCGCTCGGATCGGCAGGCTGTGGTATATGCCAATCTCGCAAGCCTATATGCTGATTACCAGCGTGATAAACAAGCTGTGGAATATTTCGAACTGGCGATGGATGCTGTGGAGGCGTTATTTGCTGATAGTGATGGTCTGACTGAGGAGGAACGATCCGGCATGATGGGCAAATATAGCTGGATTTATCAGGGTATGATGGAGCTATTGCTAAAGCTGCATCGAGCCAGTCCAGATGCTGGATATGACAAACAACTTTTACAGGTAGCCTCGCGAAATCAGTCTCGCATCTTTTCTGAATTGATGCTAAAAACAAATGCATTGCACGCCATGCGTAACCCAGATTTACAAAAAGCTCTAGCACGGGAGTCCGAGGCTAAATTACATTGGCAGAATCTGCGCTATGCGCTTGCAGCATCGGTAAATCACAATGCCAGTAATATACAGTCTCATAAGGTATTGGTGAAACAGGTAAAGGCTGCTGGGCGAAAGTATAAGTTAGCTGTTCGTATGGTGAATACATCATTCCATCATGTGATGGACTTGCGCTCCCCTAGAGCGGTGAGCGTAGGACAAATTCAGGGTGATTTGCGGCAGGGTGATGCTGTCATGGTGTATGCCCTGCTTGAGAAAGAGACTTTGTTGTTCGTGATTACCCAGAAATCATTCCATCTTTTTCCTTTGCCTGTTGGCAGGACAAAGATTGCGGCAATGGTGCATCAGCTTCGACGTAGTGTAAGTGGCGAACATGGCTTGCAGAACCTACAGAGTCTCAAGCCTAAATTGCTTTATAAGGCATACCAGACACTTTTGAAGCCAGCAGAGCCGTTGTTGGAAAATAATAAACTGCTTTATATTGTGGGTGATGGATCGTTGTACACATTGCCATTTGAAATGCTGATTAGGGATTTTACTCCCGCAATGAAAAAGCATTTCGAGCAGCAACGTCAGCAGTCCCGATCCAGAGACGGCATCATGTTTCAGGAGTATGCTGATCTGGATTATGTGCCGTGGCCAATCATCTATATGCCGAGCCTTTCTTCCTTGCATGTGTTAAAGACACGGAAGAAAAAAAATCGCTATGGCAAGAATCTCACTGCTTTTGCCAATCCTGTGTTTTTTGAAGGTGTTTCGCAGCGCGAACAGAAAATATATGTGCAACAGCGCCCGTTGTTAAGATCGCTGTTACGCAAGCCTGACAACAACGTGATGGGCTTGAAACGGCTACCAAACACCGAGCATGAAGCCAAGGCGATTGCGGATATTCTGGGCGGGAAGCACGAACTGTTTTTTGGTTCTCGAGCCAGAGAGTCTACTTTGTATGCAACGAACCTTTTAGATAGTCGCTTTATTCTGTTTGCAACCCACGGCTTGTTGAGTGCTGATTTTTCTCTGCCTGAGGCAGAGCCCAGTCTTGCCTTGAGTATGGATAGCTCGTTAGGCAAAGGTGAAGATGGACTGTTATCCATGAGTGAGGTTCTGAATCTAAATATAGATAGTGAATTGGTGGCTCTTTCAGCTTGTAACACTTCTGGGGATGTGGAACGTGCCCAAAATGGTGAAGGCTTTGCTGGACTAACTCGAGCGTTTATGTATGCAGGGGCTAGAAGGCTTCTGGTTTCTCACTGGTCTGTGGAAACATACAGCACAGAGCATTTGATGCAGGATTTTTTTGCTGATATGGCAGATCATCATTCATCATCTTTTGCACTAAAGCAGGCGCGTGAAAAGCTAAGGGCTTCGTTTGTTGATATCGAAGGACGACATGTCTCCGGGGCACATCCCTTTTTCTGGGCACCATTTGTGCTCGTTGGCGTACAATAGTTAGAGCCTGTACGAGTTTTAATCTTGCATATACCCAATTCTGGGTATATGAAATTATTTCACTTTTCACGATATTACCCGCCTCATCATCTGTGACTTATGTGTATGGTGGTATCTGGGAGGGAAAAAATGCAACGTGGGCACTTTTCTTCAATGTCATTTATTTATATCTACATGCTTGGTGCTTTACTGGGATGGCCTGCCTTCTCGCAGGCTGTAGAGGTGACAGGTTCAAATATTATGGCTGGACAATGGGTGGATAAAGATGCGAAAGTTAGCATTGAGTTAAATAACGTGACTGTAACAGATGATATTCGCGTATTTGTCGGCAATGCAGACCTCACAGCACTATTCAAACGATCAGGAAATGAGTTGGTGTTCCAGCCGAGCATTGTTGATCTTCCATATGGTGAAAGTTCGATAAAGTTATATTCTATTCATGATAATGAATGGTCTGAAGTAGGTGCTGTTCAAATCCGAGTGCGTAAGGTGTCAGGTTTTGATCGTTTTGAAATTACACCACAATTAAATTTAACCGTAAAATCCCAGCTTGGAGAAGGGCATTCGGTGGATGCTGGAGCTCCGCCTCGAAGTACTTTCAATGATTTAACAGGGCAGGGAGGTATCAATCTTGATGCGGCACGTGATGACTTATCTGTACAGGCTCGAGCTAACTTGATTGGTTCAAGTTATCGTGAAGAAGCACTAAGGTTTGCGCAAAAGGGTGTGCATGCACCAAAGGTAGATTTAAGTGATTATTTAATTTCTTTGAATAAGGGTCGTGGTAGCCTATACATTGGACACTATCAGTATCAGGGAAGTCGGTATGTGATGTCCAATGCTGCCAATCGAGGCATAACTGCCTCATATCAGTTTACAGATAGGGTTTCCCTAACTGGTACAGCCCAGAACTCAACGGCTATTGTCGGTTTTGATGATTTTCTGGGGCTGAATAAGTCCAATAACACCACCTATGGCATCAGTGGTGGTATTGAATTGTTTGAAAGACCTGGAGCCCTGAAAGTCGAGGGTTATTTTTCGGATGCCTCTAGACGCTCGGACTTGGGGTTCAACGTTGGAGCTATTACTGATGCGGAAAAGAATCGTGCGATGGCTGTGCGTGTATTGACGAGCACACCAGAATCCATGTTTAGCCTTGAAACAGAGGTAGCGGAGAGTACCTTTACGAACCCAAATGATCAGGCATTGGATCAAGGTTTTGGTGTTGTTGCCGTAAATAAGACTACGGATAGGGCATATTTTGGTCGCTTAATGTATAATGCATATCAGGGTAATATGGAGTCTGGGAAACCATTATCATTGTCGTTATCGTATGAATTCGAGCGCATTGATCCTCTGTTCAAGACGATAGGTTCATTTCCACAAGCGGACCTTGAACGTGGAATGTTTAGCCTGACTGGAACGTTGGGAGATTTAACGTTAACAGCATCCACTGAAGAACGGCGTGATAACCTTGAAAATTTAGCCACAATTTTGACGACCAAGACACAAAACTCACAAGTTAATGCATCACTTGCATTGAAGAATATGCTTGCACCTAATAACCCTGAAGGCGTATTGGCTGCATTGCTGCCATCTGTGAATGTAAATTATAGTCATATTCATCAGTTTGCAGGTAACCGCCCAGATTTAGACCCATTATCGGGATTTTCATTGGGTCATCTTCCCGACCAGTTGACCACGGCAATTGGATTATCCAGCAATTGGAATAGTGAGAAATGGAGCTTAGGATACAATTACAATCAGTCTAGACAGGATAATCGGCAACTAGGGCGTGAACTGGCTGATTTTATAAATACTCTACATGGAATCAATGCGCAAATTCAGATGTTTGATGGTTTGTCTATTAACGCTGGATTCAGTCGCAATGAAGGGGTGGATCAGGAGCAGGCGATTACCACTTATACGCTTCACCGAAACATTGGGCTTAACTGGATACTTTTAGATGACTGGACAGTCAACGGCAATATTGATTTGAATCGAATTTCTGATTCTCAACAGAACTCTACTTCGCAGAGTTTGTCAGGGAATGCACAAATTTCATGGCAATACCGTATGCCCAGTTTTGGGGGAGAATATATTCCAGTGCAGGCATATTTACGTTATGACCGACAGATGAATGAAACCGTTGATAATGTCTTTGGATTTAATTCAAATGTTAGCGATTGGAAAATTCTTGCTGGTATAAGCTTGAGCGTATTTTAAGGGGTGGTGTTATTATGAGAGGATTTATGAAATATGTGATATTAAGCCTGATGGCAATGATTCATGTGATGCTTGGAACACAGTTTGCAGCTGCTGTTACTGGGGTGAATCCCAGTGGCGTGAATGTCAGCCACTCTAGTCCCAGTACAGTTTTCCTTACATTTCAGGGCTTATCAGCGGGGCAAAATGCGGTAGAGGCTTTTTGGTGTGGTGCAGTAACGACTACGGCAGTGGGTGTGGTTGATCCATGTGTTGCAGGAACAGTGTTTGGGCGTTTACCTTTGAGAAATAATATCGGTAGAGCAAGTGGTACGGCAGGGAACAGTAATTTTACAGATATTATGTCGATTCCTGCTTCGGTAACACGCCGTGCTTATCAAGATGCACAGCAAGGTAAGGACTCTAGGTTTTTTTATGTGCGCCATTTTTCCAATCCAACAGCGTATGCTGTGGTAACTTGCCGCATGGCTGGAGGTGGTGCACGGGTTCCATTCTCATTGGTAGATGTAAAAATGAAATTTATGTCTGATAGTCCAGTGGTAAGTATTCCAAAGGGTTCGGTGCCTCCTGAAGTTGTAGCAAAAGTTCGTTATACTGGTACAGGACGATTAACAGGAAGGTGGGAGGTTGTATCGCCAGGGGACGAGGAACCAACTATTTTTGATTTATTACCTGAGGCATCGCTTCCCATTGAAAAAAGAGCTCTGCAGAAACGCTATACAGTATTGGATCGATTTGATTTATTCTTGCCTCCTACGGGTGAAGTCACTGTACCAGGTCCAGATGTTGATAAAATACCACATCAGGCAGATGGCTATTATAAGTTGCTATTTAGAGTTGAAGCTACAGTGGATAAAGAGAGTAATTCCAATGCGGTTACAGGTACTGTTGCTTCAGGTGGCGCGGCAGGTTTTCCCATGCCTATGTTGAGGTATTATGTGGGTGAATCGAAAAATGCAGCATCTGGAAAGAATTCCCCCGAACTTTTGTTGCCCGATAAGACTGTCGAAGCAAGTAAGGAAATTAATTTTACTTGGGTTGCATTAAGTTCAGCATCATTTGAAAAACTTGATGTTATGGCTGAAAATGAAGTAGTTCTGTCAGCTGTGATTAAGGGTGGAGTTGGTTATTATCAGGCTCCACCATGGTTAAGAGAACATAGTGATAAAGAACTAAAGTGGCGAATCACCAGTTTGGATTCTAGTGGTTCGGAATTGACCATTTCCCGTTGGCAATCGTTCAGGATAATACATTTCGATATTCCAAAATAATGAACATTTTTGTTATGAAGCTCGTGGCATGGAAAAGGGTTAGAAGGGTGTCCTTCTGGATTGAAGGGTAATCCTGTTTTCAAAGGAATGATGAGCGGCAGTTCAATTCATGATAGGTTGTAGTTGTAGAGACGGTGAATAAACTCACCATAGAATTCAGGTAGAGTTGCACTTGAGAGTTGAATTCGCGTAATTTTATAATCATTGAACTAATGAATCGTACCTAATATAGGGCACCTCGAAAAACCTCGCACGAGTCAAACGATGCTGATTTTCACTCATGGCAAGGCGCAATGAAATGAGTCATAGCATCGCTATTGCCCATTTTACTCAACGCAGCTAGGGGTGAAAAGCACAAGTTTGGCGAAGTTTCGAGTTTTTTCGAGGTGCCCTATAGATAACTCTGGAGCTTTAAAATCGCCTAATGGTCATTCTATAACTTGAAAAAACACATCTCATTTTTTTATAGGTACAGAGTGGACACAATTCCAGCACAGATATGAATTTAGTTATTGTGCCTAAAAGCCTAAAGATAAAAATGGTGCACCCTAGTGGATTCGAACCACTGGCCTTCGGCTTCGGAGGCCGACGCTCTATCCAGCTGAGCTAAGGGTGCATGTACTACAAAGGGACTCTGATACTATATATTTTTAAAATATCCATGATGGTGGAAAAATAAAACTACAGGCTTGTGTTCATAGAATGCTCAATTCTAAAGGGTATGAAGAAAATTGAAACAATTCCTTGAGAAGTCCATGTATGTTGTTTTTTATTTCAAAGCTATTTTTTTTAAGGGCCTCGAAAAAATGCACGAGTTCATGACTTGTTTAGAACTTTTCAGGCAACCCTGATCATGCTTGAATGATTCTAGCAATCATTGCGCTACTACAGGGCACCTCGAAAAACCTCGGTACTTCGCCAAACTTGTGCTTTTCACCCCTAGCTGCGTTGAATAAAATGGACAATAACGATGCTATGACTCATTTTATTGCGCCTTGCTATGAGCGAAAATCAACGTCGTTTAACTCGTGCGAGGTTTTTCGAGGTGCCCTACACTTATATTGGTGCAATTACAGGATTCAGCAAAGCAGACCGTGGAGCCTTTACATTTTTGAATATAACGAGATACTACTGTCCGACGAAATATTCACTCGTATCATGCTGATAAAATTGATGTTTATTGAAATTAATTTCAGTTATTTCTTTAAAATATGAATTCTACAAGGCTTTTCTTTAGGGAAGTGCTGATTAACATGAGTGGATATGAGGTTCAGAATAACCAACCCCAAGGCAGCAAGCGTAAGTAATAGCACGGGCTATTGCTGAGCGTTGCTAACGCAGGTATTGGTGATTTTGGACTCATAGAAACAGAGAGTTGCCTGTTTATCCGCCTTGGATGGCATTGATTTGGGTATCAGACCAAGCCAATGCCTCGGTATGCAAAGCCATGAGATCAGTTACTTTTAAGGCTCGGTATTGTTCGCCCCAACGGGCAACATCACCCCATGAGCCATTCTCCAAAGACTGGACAACATTTAATTTATAAGACATCTCTGCATCGTCACGTAACAACGCATCTCTTACAGGCTTTGGTAAAGCCATGTCTTGAATAGCTTCTTGCATAGGTTGATCCAGTAGAGCATCTAGTACGGAGAACATACCCAACAAGAAGTCATCGCCAGTTTCTTCTTCATGTAGAGCTTTAGCAATAGATTCTAAGAGGTGTCCGCGATAAAGGGATGTGCGCATAAGCTCCAAAGGTTTGGCTGCTCCCAATGAAGCCAGTGATAATAAAGATAACCAGCGTCGCGTATTGTTTAAGCCCAGTAATACTAGTGCTTGGTCAATAGATTCGATTTCGCGTTGCATGCCAAAGGCGGCGGAATTGATATACTTCAACAAGCGGTATGAAAGGCTGACATCTTGTTTGATGACATCGTTAATATCAGCCACGACATTGGCAGTTAATACTTGCTGTAAGGCGCGCAAAATATTTATTTTAGACTCAGGCATAGTTTTGCCCTGTACAATTTCAGGTTTGCAAAAGAAAAAACCTTGAAAAAAGTTAAACCCTAAACTTTGAGCCTTTTCATAATCCGCATAAGTTTCGACTTTGGTGGCGAGTAGCTGCACATTGTGCTGCCGTAAATTTCTCACTTCGGACGTTAAATCTGCGGCTTTTGATATATCAATTTTGATAATATCAACGAGCGCAATCAATGGCTCTAAACTTGGGGTATAAGTCATATCATCCAGTGTAAGTTCGTAGCCTTTTTCTTTTAGTAATTTACACGCATCAATAATGTCGGCGTTGATTGTTGTAGGATCGCAGATTTCAATGCCAACCTTTGCAGGTGGAAAGAGCTCGTTTAAATCACTTAAAATAAATGTTGGGGATGCATTAATGTGTACCTTTTTGCCACCAGATAGTTTATCCAGACTGAGATCTATGAGTGCACTAGATAGCACCTTAGCCGTTTTATGGTCATCATTTCGCAAGTTGGTATTGGTACCTTGGCGAAACAATAGCTCATAGGATGTTACGTTGTAATTACGGTCAAAAATTGCCTGTCTACCAATAAAAATATCCTGCATGATTCCTCCACTATATCCTTAATAGTGGAGGAACACGCAAATTTTATGCCACCAATTCAGTTATAAGACCTGTGTGGCATGGGCTGCCAACCGAGAACGCTCACTTGCCTTTAACACAATGTGCCCCGCCCATTCCCAATCGGAAAAACGCTGTGTTACCATGGATAAACCATTGGTGTGAGCTGTTAAATAAGGTGTGTCGATTTGCGCATTATTACCCAAAATAATGATTTTCGAGCCTTCACCCATACGTGTAACGATTGTTTTCATTTGATGCGGCGTTAAGTTTTGTGCTTCATCAACAATCAACCAAGTACGTGAAAATGTACGTCCACGGGCAAAGGATAATGCTACGATTTCAATGCGATTTTGCCCTAGAACAGAGCTGATATCGGATGCTTCTTCGCCCAGCAAGAAAGATAAATTATCAGTAATAGCCCCCATCCAAGGCCCAAGTTTTTCTTTTTCAGTGCCTGGTAAATAACCAATATCTTGTCCCATAGGCACAGTGGCACGGGTGACTAAAATACGATCGTATAACCCCATATCCAATGTTTGATGCAGCCCACATGCTAGCGCGAGAAGTGTTTTTCCTGATCCTGCCAGACCCAAAAGAGAGACCAAATCCAAATCAGCATCCATCAATAGGTTCATGGCCATATTTTGCTCTAAATTACGAGCCTGAACGCCCCACACGGCATGACGGTCGGAGCGGTATGAATAAATATCACGCAAATCGACACGTCTGGTTTTTTCATTCGCTGTAAAGCAGCGCAATGCCATTTCATGCTCGCCTGGAAGAAGTACAAAAGAGCTTAAATGCGGTAGGGTCATAGCTTCGGGCCAAGTTACCTGATAGTTGTTGCCATGCTCGGTTGGCGTGACTTCTAGGTTCTCACTCATGGTCTCCCATGTTTTATCATCAAGGGTTAGTTGACCAGAGGTGAGAATATCGAGATCCTCAACAACTTTATCAGAGCGATAATCTTCGGTTGCCAGCCCCAAAGCCCTCGCTTTGATGCGTAAGTTGATGTCTTTGGAAACCAGTACGACTTCTTTGTTGGTATTCTCTTTCTTTAGCATCATCGTGACAGCAATAATGCGATTGTCATTGCTGCTGCGGCTAAGGGATTCGGGCAAGACATCGGTGATATGGTGCGTCATTTCAAAAAATAAACGCCCGCCTCCAGGTAGCAAGCAGCCCTTGGATAAATCTTCTGTTTGTTCGCTTAACTCATCCAAATAACGTGACACATCGCGCACATTACGAGCCAGTTCATCAACGCCGCGTTTGACCTTATCCATTTCCTCGACAACCACGATGGGTAAGACCACATCATGCTCATCGAAGCGACTCAAAGCATTCGGGTCATGAATTAATACGTTGGTATCCAGTACAAAGATTTTACGATGATGTTCTGCAATCATATAGACTCCCAGTCTCCAAGCGTTATTTTTCATCCCTTATGCTTACTATAGAAGGCGGTGCGATAACGGCAAAGGATTTTTTTGCTTTAAGAAACTTAACAGCGTTGGTTACAGAATTTCAGGAATAATGAAGTTCTAGTGATTATGAATATGCACAAAAGGTTACGACTAACACCGCTTGATTGAGAATAAATATGGAGTCTCTGGCAGACAAGGCGATGGAAGGTTTTTCGATTTTTATACTTTTACTAAGCCACAAAACCTCCTCCAAGGGGAAATAGAGCAGTTTAATCCACTAATATGGCTGGTGAATAAATGAAAAACTGAGAATTAACAACAAACTCCTTGCCCCCCCCGCAAGGTACATACCATTGCGAACCTTTAATGATGAGGAAGGGTTTAATGAATAGATTAATCGTATGCTTACTGTTGCCGTTGGTGACCTTATTATCTTCTTGTGGAGGTGGAGGCGGTTCTACAGCGGCATCTACAACTGGAGCTTCAACAAGTATTTTAGGAAGTGCATTGAAGGGACCTATTGTAGGCGGGAATGTAACTGTACATGATGCCAATGGAGTATTGGTCAGTACAGCACCAGCAAACCCTGTCACTGATTCACAGGCAAAATTTACATTCTCCGTACCTTCAGGAACAGCATTGCCTTTAATTGTTACGGTTTCAGGTGGTATTGATTCGATTACAAACGGAACGCCTGACTTTCCTCTTACCAATGCTATTACATCATTACCAAGTAATGGTAGCGTAATAGGTACGGTCACACCTCTTTCAACCATGGCAGTTGCAACAGCGAAAGCTTTAGGTGGAGGTAAGCTTAATTCCGCAAACCTTGTGACTGCGACCAATAATGTTATGAACTCTATCGGCTTTGGTTTACCAACAAATCTTAATCCAGTATCGACACCTGTTGATGCCTCTAATATAGCACAAGTTTTGAAAGCCAATGAGGCTGTGGCTGAAATGATTCGCCGAACAGCAACTGCAGCAGGAAGTAATATTAATAGTGTCCTTGCCGACTTGGCGAATGATTTAACTACAGGTGCTATTGATGGTAGTGCTATTGCAGGCGTAACAGTTTCACCTACCGCAACAAAAACAGCAGCTCTAGCTTTATTAAAGCAGGCGATAGTATCGGTAGAAGTGATGAGTAATAATTTAACAATTACGCCTATCAATGGGGTAGCCGTCGGCGGAGCTAGTTTTACTACGGCACTTAATGCTGCGGTACTCAAAGCACAACCAACAGTAACAGGTTCTAATGCTGATATTGCACAAGTTGTAGTAAATAGTGCTTTCATCACTCAAACCAACACAGCTATTAATGTGTCTAATAATTTAACGGGTGGAGCAAATGCTGCATTAGGAGCTTTACAAGCCAGTGTTGCAGCACTAGTTCCAAACATCATACCTAACACAACTAAAATCACGTCATTAAAGACTAACCTTACTAATGCCAATGCTGCATTTACAACAGCTTTGAACAATGCAATAGCAGGAATCAATGTCGCCACTTCCTTAGCGGATACTTTAGCTCCTGTAATTGTATTGACGGGTGCAAACCCGCAAGTTATTGAAGCAGGTTCTACTTACGTAGAGCAGGGATCTACAGTTAGTGATAATATAAGTACTGGTTTGGTTGCAATAGTAAATAGTGCATTAGTAAATACAAACGTAGTTGGAACTTATGTAGTAAGCTATTCAGCCACAGATGCCGCAGGTAATACAGCGATATTGACACGCACTGTAAATGTCGTTGATACCACAGCACCAGTATTTGCTGGTACGCCATTGGCGAATATTCCTGCAGAAGCTATAGGTGTACAAACCACAGTTACATTAACACCTCCAACAGCAACAGACTTGTTTGCTGTAACAGTAACAAACAATGCACCTGCAACATTTCCATTGGGAACGACTGCTGTAACTTGGACAGCAACGGATGCAAATGGACAAGTAGCAACGACTGCTCAAAATGTAGTTGTATCGGATACCACAGCACCAGTATTTGCTGGTACGCCATTGGCGAATATTCTTGCAGAAGCTACAGGCGCGCAAACCACAGTTACATTAACACCTCCAACAGCAACAGACTTGTTTGCTGTAACAGTAACAAACAATGCACCTACAACATTTCCATTGGGAACGACTGCAGTGACTTGGACAGCAACAGATGCAAATGGACAAGCAGTAACGACCATTCAAAATGTGGTTGTATCGGATACCACAGCACCAGTGATTACGCTGAATAATCCAAATCTAACTGTATTCTTAAATGGCATATTTACTGATCCAGGCGCAGTTGCAGCAGATGCTGTAGATGGTAATGTAAATCTAGTAGGAGCTGGGACGGTTACGACGACAATATTGGGCAACTACCCAGTTGTGTATAACTATACTGATGCAGCAGGAAATGTTGCAGCGCAAGTAACGCGAACTGTTGCTGTAGTAAATACAGCCGACATAACGCCCCCCGTGATTACTTTAAATGGTGCATCAACAGTAAATATTACTGCAGGCGGTACATATACAGATGCTGGAGCTACAGCATTAGATAATCGTGATGGTAATTTAACTGCTTCAATCACAACTGTGAACCCTATCGCTAATCCAACGGTAGCTGGTACTTTTACTGTTACATATAATGTATCCGATGCTGCGGGAAACCCTGCGACTCAAGTATCCCGTACTGTTGTTATTACCTCAGCCGTAGTAACGGTTACTTCAGGAGTAGCTCATCTTGGACTGGTATTAGGAGGGACGGTTACAGCATATTCTGTTGTGAATGGAGTGAAGAGTGCCCAGTTAGGTCTTCCAGCAGCTACTGATACTTTTGGCGCATTTCAAATTGATATTGGAGCTTATACAGGAGCAATACTCTTTGAGTTAACAACAAATGGTAGCGCTACATATAAAGATGAATATACTGGTGGAACAGTATCTATGCCAACGGGAGCTATATATAGAACCATACTGGCTACAGTTCCGACTCAACCTGTAGCAATCACGCCTCTAACAGAAATTGCTACATATGGTGCTTTATTAAATGGGGGGACTGCACAGGCTATCACTGATGCATTTACAGCGGTAAAAGAATCTTTTGCAGCAGCAACAACGGATATTAGATTAACAATTCCTGCTGATTTAGCTGGATCTGTTGGAACAGCCGCAGAAGAAGATTATGCGGCTGTTCTTGCGATGCTGGCAGTAGAACCTCCTGTTGATCCAGCATATGCAAATTTGGTTGCCCTAGTTCAAGGATACAGTAAAGATATGTTTCCAGAACGCGGCATTATATTTGCAGGCTGGGTGGGCGACCCTACATTTAGTCTTAACTCACTTATTAATCCAACCAACTGGGCTGCTTTAAATAATGGGCTACGCCAACCTATAGCTATCAACCCTGCAGGAACTACAACAAAAGCAACCGTGACTAGCACTCCATCCACTCCAGTATCTGTTGCCGCGATTACTTATGTAGGACCACAGTTTGGCTGGACAGGGACTATAAACGCGACTGGTTATAACAGTGCTAACGCTACATACTTTACAACAGCAACTCAGGGGTGCAGCACTCTTGACATGGAGACTTTGATTTGGGCTTATGAGCACTCTTTATCAAATTTACTTGTTAAGTTTGGTGTAACAGCTGCCCAAATGGGTATTAGCACAAATAATAAGCTTCACGTAATGTGTACAAATCAGATATTAGGTGGTGCAGGATCAAAAACGGGCATGCAACTTGAAGGCTTTACACAAAGCACCTCTAATGGGTCAACAGTTATTGATTACTATCGACTGGTGAAGCATGAATTCGTACACACCTTTCAAGACATCCTAAATCAGGGGCAAGTATCATTACTAGATAGGTGGTTTTCTGAAGGAATGGCAACATTTATTTCTGGACAAACTATTAAGACGACAAATGCAGGATTAACGGCATGGAAAAATCAAACAGTCCCTACTGGATATCCAGCAATAATAAACCCTATTTCAGTAGGTGTTTTTAATAGTTCGCCTACAACGAGCTTTAACACAGTTTTAAACAATGGTCATCCATTTGATACAGACCAAGGCTACTATGATGTTTTTGGTACTGCGATTAATTATTTGACCACACCCGGACCGATTGGAGCAGGTAATACAACTGCGGACCTAAAACTTGTATTAACAGATATGGCGGCTGGATCTACATTCACTCAAGCATTCGATGCTAGAATGAATGTTACAAAAGCTAATTTCCAAGCTAATTTCTATACAATTATGGCAAACTTTTTGCCATAAAAATAGATTCTAAAGCCTATTAACCTTTAAGTTCCATGAATATAGGTTAGTAGGCTTTTTATTTCACATGCCTCTATTGACTAATGTATCCAAACAGCTCCATGTCACAAAGGAGTTAGTTTTATGCAATGGAAATGTTTTACAACATAACTTGATAAGTATGCTAAATGGTATTGTAATTTGTTTGTACAATAAATATAACTATTGTTCCCAAGAAAGAACCAAAAAGGGAGCACTAGGGAAGTTTTAAATAGTGATGTGAGTACCTATTGTATTAATTATGGGTTATGCTTTTCATATGTATCACATGATTATTATTCTCACCAGTATCAATCAGGTAGAGCAAGCGCAATGGATAACGCAACAATTGCTTGGAAAACGGCTTGCAGCTTGCATTCAGCAAACATCTGGAACATCAAACTATCGTTGGCAAGGGAAGTTAGAATGCTCGCAAGAGTATTATTTGCATATAAAAACAACGCCTGAGCTTAAAGAGCAAGTCATAGCATGGCTGGAACAGCATCACCCTTATGAAACCCCTGAGATTATTGTGCAGGAAGGGGTATGCAGCGAGCCTTATGGCGAGTGGTTATCTGGGTCAGTTTTAAAAATTTAATGAGGCATTCATTATAACCTCATAGCATGTGGGTTGTGGATGAGAGTTGCGGCTACACATGGTGAATTTAAAAGCGTAAGGTTCCGCGCCGCTTGTAGACCAAGTGTGCATTCAAGTTTTTCAAGGATATTGTAATGATTGAAATTACCCTAGTTGGCGCATTTGTGGCTGGCCTATTATCTTTTTTATCGCCTTGCGTGCTGCCGCTCGTGCCGGCTTATCTGTCTTATATTAGTGGTGTATCAGTGGATGTACTACGGCATCAAACAGATGCTAGCTCATCGGTGCGCCGCACGGCAATTATTCAATCCTTGTGGTTCATTCTAGGTTTTAGTTTGGTGTTTATTGCTTTGGGAGCTTCGGCAACTTGGTTGGGACAATGGTTGCTCTCGAACATGGGTATTTTGGGCAAAGTGGCAGGGGTAATTATTTTTACCTTTGGTTTGCATTATACTGGTTTGATTCGTATTCCCTTTTTAATGATGGAAGCACGTGTTGACACAGGTGGTGTGAATGCTCGCAGTGGTTCTGGCGCATTATTGCTTGGCTCGGCATTTGCATTTGGTTGGACACCTTGTATTGGTCCAATTTTGGGTGCTATTTTAGCGGTGGCTGGAGCCCAGCAACAAGTGGGTGAAGGCATGCTTTTATTGGTTGCCTATTCGGCGGGTCTGGGCGTTCCTTTTTTATTGGCGGCTTTGGCAACGGATGCGTTTTTGAATTGGTCACAGCGCTTTAAACGTCATCTGCATGCCATTGAAGTGATTTCAGGTGTGTTGCTAATGATTGTTGGGGCACTTATTTTTCTTGGTAGCTTTAGTATTTTGGCAGGTTGGTTGATTGAATATTTTCCTTGGTTGGCGGATATTGAGGCTACGTTTGCACCAGAAGGCTGAATAATAACGTATGTAGATAGTTGACCTTGTACATTGGGAGTGTTTCAATACACCTATGAATAGTAGTGAAAATCAATGTCAACTTGAAACGCGGATAGCCTTGCTGACAGAGCATATGGCTGCGATTCGGCGTAATACTGAAAAGATGATGTCTGAAAATCAGCGTTTACGTGAAGTGGTGCGCTTGGCTGAGAGTGAGTTGCGTAAGCGTCGGGATCAAATTCAACAGCTTGAGCATGAACTTCATGATGAGAGTGATAAACGGCAGGAAGCTAAAAGCCGTGTTGAACATGCTATGGAAAAATTGGATCAAATTATTGCTGAACCAAGTCAGGAATCTACATGAGTCATAAAGTTGATGTAAATATACTTGGAAAAAAATTCAGTATTCGAACCAGCGATAATCCTGAAGCTGTTGAAGCCGCTGCCGAGTTGGTGCGAGAGCAAGTTGATGAACTGCGCAAGCTTGGTGCGACAGCAGGAAGCGATCGCCTTATTACTTTAGCAGCATTGAATTTAGCAGGTGAATTACTTAAAAAAAGCGAAGTGGAAATTCAGAATATGGACACAATCATTTCTGCTCTTGACGATGTCGTATCGCAGGCAGAGGGTTTAGCTAAAGTGCCCCTGCGCTGAGCGAGTGGCTTTATGTTGCCTGAGCCGATGCATGTCTTATGGGAGCTTAGCTACACTGTTTGTGTGCGTCCCACTTGTTTGGGATACCTGATTTCAGCGTGCTGCGCCCACCTCGTCATAGAGGGTTCGACGACTTGCCGTCACTACGTCAGTGCGGGGGTGCCTTTTTATTTCTGATCTACTTCAAACAACCAATGAGAATAAACAACAATTGCGTCAGCAGTGTTTGTCGCGTCGCAAAGCTTTATCGTATAGGCAAAATAAAAACTTTTCAGCCAGCATTCTAGAAACATTGCATGGCTACCTTGATCAGCAGTATAAACAAGCAATTGAGATATTATGTTACCGTTCGCTTGCAGAAGAGGTGGATACCAGTCCGCTTTTTACACGGTCAAGCAAGCACCAGTATTATGCACCCGTAACACGAAAAAATGGTGATATGCATTGGTTGAGCTGCCATGCTGATACAAAATGGCAGACAGGGATACTGCGGGTTTTAGAGCCAGTGGGTGGGCAATGCTGGCAAGAAGGGAGAAGTCCTGCCATTGTGCTGTGCCCTATCGTGGGTTTTGATTTGCAAGGCAACCGAATAGGTATGGGAAAAGGCTGCTTTGATCGCTGGCTAGCAGAGCATAAACAACATATTGATAGGGTGATTGGACTTGCTTTTGACTGTCAGCGATGCCCAGAAATTGAACACGAAGCACATGATATACCACTTGATGCAATCATAACCGAACAAGGATGGATGACATGTCCGAATACATAAATATATTGGTGATTGGCGATATTCTCGGCAAGGCTGGGCGCAAAGCATTGCGTGATCATTTGCCTAGCATTGTTTATAAAAATGAGGTCGATTTTGTGGTTGCCAATGGTGAGAATCTCGCTGCTGGTTTTGGCACAACACGCAAGGTTGCCGATGAAGTTTTTGAATCAGGTGTGCATGTACTGACCAATGGCAATCATTGTTGGGATCAACGTGAATTTTTGAAAACTATTGAAGAGGACGACCGTTTTGTTCGCCCCATGAATTTCTCACCTGCTGCACCAGGGCAGGGTTGGACGATTCAGGAAACCGCAGTAGGACACCCCGTTGCGGTAATTAATACTATTGGGCAAATATTTATGAGTGGTACTTGGGACTGTCCATTTGCTGCCGCAGATCAGGCATTATCGGAGATTCCATCGGATGTAAAAGTTATTCTTATGGATTTGCATGCCGAAACAACCAGTGAAAAAATGGGTATGGGGTGGCATTTGGATGGGCGTGTTTCATTTGTTTATGGCACCCATACACATATTCCAACCTGTGATGAAATTATTCATACCAGTGGTACAGCATATCAAACAGATATTGGTATGACAGGATCTTATCAATCGATTATTGGCATGCGAAAAGAAGGGGCGTTGCATCGTATGATAACGCGTTTACCACAGCGTTTTGAAGCAGTAGAGCGTGGCGCAACACTTTTTGCAACGTTGCTAAAGGTGAGTGTAATTACAGGTAAAACCAGTCATATTGAACGTATCAAAGTCGAACCAGAGTGCTAATGCCAGAAGCTGTTGCAACTTAGCACAATACATCCAAACTAAATTCGAATGGACTGCCTTGGTCGCCAAATTTAAGTGTGTGTAAACCCTTGCTAAGCGGTGTTGCACCTGAATTTTTACCATAGCCCACACGTTCATTATCAAGCAAACAAAAGTCACCATGTTGTGCTATACGAAGCTGTAACCCTCCAGAAGGCGCATTTTCGATAAATATATGCTCTTCACGTAACAAACGGCTACAGCCTGCAAGTTTGACGTTCGCAGGCTTTTGATGAGTGAATAAATCAGTTACGGTTTGTGGTGGATGATGCGCTCCAAAGACCCACGGTAAGTGGTAGATCATCTTTGGATGATTGCATAATGCTTGTTGTGCTTTTGTGTTGATGCCTTCTAATTTTGCATAAGAAATAAATGTATCTTCAAGGTGATCAGAAGGCTCTTCATCAAGTGTCATTTTTAGACGTGAAAATAGTGCTGCCAAAAGTGGTGTTAATCGACTTGCAGGACCATTAACCAGACGAATAAGTGCGCCACGATCAATGACTTCAACTTCACCATCGGTTAGTGCTGTAACCGTTGCAGTACGTTGGTGAGATAGCCCTGCCAATCCAAGCTCACCCACGATTTCGCCAGCTTGCAGTGTAAATGTGTGAATATGACCATCTTGTTGTCTACGGCGAACTTCCACCCAGCCTGACTGAATGAGGTAAGCCACAGCATCTTCATCACCTTGCCCGATGAGTGTATCACCCTCTTTAAACACCATGATGTTGGCCATATGCATCCCCACCGTAATATAGAAAACACGAATCCTATTTATAATAATTGTATTGGGATGTGTCCAGCATCACATAATAAAAACGTAACTATTCATGAATAATCCAAGCTAAGCCCCTTCTCCCATTGAGGGGAGAAGGTTGGGATGAGGGCTGATTGCCTCAAACATCAACGAGAGTCGTTATATATTATGAACCCAAGGCACTCTCTCTTATGGGTAATTCACTTTGTCCCTTAAAAGGGCGAGGGAGGACTATGCTGAATAGTTATATAAAAACACCAGGGCAATCGCATTAAAATAGAAGTCATACTTAGGGGCACCTCGAAAAACCTCGTGCGAGCCAAGCGATGTTGATTTTTGCTCATAGCAAGACGCAATAAAATGAGTAATAGCATCACTATTGCCCATTTTATTCAGCGCAGATAGGGGTGAAAAGCACAAGTTTGGCGAAGTACCGAGGTTTTTCGGTCCTATAGGCTAAGTGGATCCCCGATAGAGGCATTCGGGGATGACGTGATGGGTGTTTTCTAGAATTTTCTAATGAGAAACTTATTTTTTAATGCGATTGCCCTAACTATCTTAGGTGATTTAATGCAAATGTAATGATTATATGTGAGGGTGCGGAATCTTAAGTGCTGCTTCTGCAGTACAATGTATGTAAATGAAGGTTTCTCCCCTATTAGAAAAGATGTATGGCGGGGTATATAACCTCGCTTACAGTGCTGAATTAATTATAGTTCGGTGTATTTTGTTGGGTGCTTGTGTACCCACTAGGGTGTTGAAATGTCTACAGAAGAAAATGTACAAACAATAAAATTTAGTGAATTGGGTTTATCTGAACCAGTCATGCAAGGCTTGAATGATGCGGGTTATGAATCCCCATCACCGATTCAAGCTGAAATTATTCCATATGTATTGGATAACCGTGATGTATTGGGTCAAGCTCAGACAGGTACGGGCAAAACGGCGGCTTTTGCATTGCCAGTATTATCAAAAATTGATACATCATTGCGAGATCCGCAGGTTTTGGTGCTTGCGCCAACACGTGAGCTAGCTATTCAGGTAGCTGAAGCATTTCAAAAATATGGTAGCCATATTAAAGGCTTTCATGTTTTGCCTATTTATGGTGGCGCAAGCTATGATGGGCAATTGCGTCAATTAAAGCGTGGTGTACACGTGGTTGTTGGTACGCCTGGTCGTGTGATGGATCATATGCGTCGTAAGACCTTGAAGTTGGCAGGCTTGAAAACATTGATTCTTGATGAAGCCGATGAGATGTTACGCATGGGTTTTATTGATGATGTAGAATGGATTTTAGAGCAAACGCCTGATAAGCGTCAAATTGCTTTGTTTTCTGCAACCATGCCAGATGCGATTCGCAAGATTACCAAGCGTTATTTAAAGAATCCTGAACATGTTACGATTAAAAACAAAACCAGTACGGTAACCACCATTCGTCAGCGTTATTGGCCCGTAAGTGGTCGTCATAAAATGGATGCGCTTACCCGTATTTTGGAAGCGGAAACCTTTGATGGCATGATTATTTTTGTGCGTACGCGTGGGGCAACCGTGGAAGTCGCAGAGAAGCTTGAAGCCCGTGGTTTTGGTGCAGCTGCACTCAATGGTGAAATTGCGCAGAAACAACGTGAGCAAATTGTAAACCGTTTGAAGAAAGGTCATTTGGATATTTTGGTGGCAACCGATGTGGTGGCGCGCGGCTTGGATATTGAACGTATTTCGCATGTCATTAACTATGATATTCCCGGTGATACAGAATCTTATGTTCATCGTATTGGCCGTACAGGTCGTGCGGGTCGTCAAGGCGATGCGATTTTATTCGTGGCACCGCGTGAGCGTCGGATGTTGTATTCCATTGAGCGTGCAACACGTCAGAAAATTGAAGAGTTTCAAATGCCATCCACGGCGGACATCAATGATAAACGTGTTGAAGGTTTTAAGCAGCGTATTCAGGCTACATTAGAAGAAGGCAGCTTGGAGTTGTTTGCAAAAATCATTGAGCAATACGAAGTAGAGCATCAGGTTCCAGCACAAGAGATTGCTGCGGCATTGGCGAAAATGGTGCAAGGCGATCAGCCGTTGTTGTTGGCTGAGTCACGTCGCCCTGAGCGTAAAAAAGAACCGCGTGAAGCAAGGGGTGAGCGTGATTCTGGGCGTGAGAATACACGTGAAGAGCGTCCGCAACGGGCAAAACGAGTTTCTACACGTTCATTGCCTCGTCTTGAGCGTGGTATGGAGCGTTTTCGTATTGAAGTTGGTGCTGACCATGATGTGCAAAAGGGCAATATTGTTGGTGCTGTGACCAATGAATCAGGTATTGAAAATGAATTTATCGGGCATATCGAAATTTATGATCATTACAGCACGATTGATTTGCCTGAAGGCATGCCAAATCATATTTTGAAGACCTTGCAAAATGCACGAGTATCCGAGCGTAAAATGCAGATGACACGTGAAGAATCAGCGGATGCTCCAGTGGAACGCAAACGTCGCCCTTCTTCGCATGGTGGCGGACGTTCGGGTGGTACTCGTCCACCACGTCGCACAGAAGGTCGTGGTGATGGGCGTAGTGCACCGCGTCGCAAGCCTGGCGGCTCACGCCCCAAACGTGGTTCATAAGTAACTGCTAAAGCAGGAGAAGTTGTTGTTTGAATAACAAAAAGGCACAAAGACTTGTTCTTTGTGCCTTTTTTGTTTTCTAGTCCACATGATTCACAAATACTATCGCGCCCTTGCTTGCTGCTTTATTCGCAATAAATTCTTCATCCATCGTTCGTAAGCACAGCTACGAACTCTTTCTTCAACATTCATTGCAAACAAAGCTTCTACGCAATCATCACAATGATTTATGAATCATGCGGGCTAGTGAGGGTTTTCGAGGTGCCCTATATTGTAACTATTCAGCATAGTTATAAATTGCTGATTAAAACCGATGTTAAAAGTAAGTTACCAACCTTGGGAAGTTTGAGCATTTTGGTAAAAGCAATAAGTTCGCCATTGCAAAAAGTGATTCAGTATTTATGTTGTATCATGGAGAGGGGTTATGGCAGACAAAGATGTAGCAACAGCAGTATTTGTAATTGGTGGGTCACCAGCTATTTTGGCAGAGACACTTGCTGCGTATATAAATGAGGAATCCACGTTTATTCCGAACCATGTGTGTGTGATTACCACAGTAGAGGGGAAAGAACGTTTGGATACCAGCTATGACAGTCAAGGTGGCTGGCAAGCATTTGTGCTGGAATACCCTGAATATCAGCATCTTGCTTGGCATGATATTGACGTTCAAGTTGCTGGGAATTTAAGAGATATTTGCAGTGAGTCTGACAATCATATCATGATGAAAAGCATTTTTTATATTGTGCGTGATGTAGCAAGCAGTTCAGGGCGTATACTTGCTTCCATTGCAGGCGGTCGTAAGACCATGAGTTATTATTTGGGTTTAGCGATGAGCCTGTTTGCTAAAGAGAATGATGTGTTAACCCATGTTTTGGTACCGCCTGAATGGGAAAGAGAAAGAGGTTTCTTATTTCCTAAGCGTGAAGAAATTCACAAGGTGAATCTTATTCAAACGCCATTTATTCGATTGCATCGTTTTCTTACATTAGATATTAAAAATGCAAATGTAGAAGAGATTATTGCAGCAGCACAACATAGGTTGGACATTGTTTCTAAACCAATACTTACGGTAGATTATAGAACACGTGAGGTTGAATTCTTAGGTAAACGCGTAGAAATCCCTGCTAGGGAGTTTACTTTTTTACGTTTCTTTTTACAGCAGAAACGGCGTTATTGTACACAAAAGAGTAGTGAAACATGCGATGGTTGCCATGACTGTTACTTGGATTGGCATGGTTTTAGCCAAGAAGATAAATTAGAGGATTTACATGCGATTCGGGCTATTTATGCCAAAGGGCCTGCGGATAATGCTGTAGCACAGTTTCAAAATACTTGGAGTTCATTCGAGGCTTTTAAAGAAAAATTTCCTGAATTAAGAAGCAGGTTGAATGTGAAATTGCAGGAAGGTTTGGGGCTGGATCCCCGTGTTCAGGAAATTTTGTTAAAAAAAGTTTCTGAGCAAGGCTATTCACGACATGGTATAGGTGTGGATAAGTCTCAGATTGAAATCAAAGGGACATTGGGAAAGTAAGCTGTAAACCTAGGAGGGAGAATGAAGGTCATTGAAGCAAGTTATCGTATTGTCACACCGATGTTTATCGGAGGGGCGAATCAAGATCCAAGTGATGGCATCCGCCCACCATCGTTTAAGGGGGCGTTACGCTTTTGGTGGCGTGCTTTGAATTGGGGAAAGTTTTATCAGGAGAGTCAAGGTAATGAAGCTAATGCATTGAAAGCCTTGCATCGGAAAGAAAGCAATCTTTTTGGCAGTGCTGTTAAGGATGGTAAAGGCGGACAGGGCTGTTTTTTATTGAAGATTATCGATAAGACAAGTTCTAAAGGGAGTTTCGAGCCAAAAGCAGCTCATCAATATTTGCTGGGTCAGGGGTTATATCATTTTAAGCAAGGATTGCTGCGTCAACCCATCCATTCAGGAGAATTCGATGTGGTATTACGATTTCGAAAGAATGATGAAGATAAAATGGATTCCATTAAAGAAGCTCTTGTTTTTTTAGGGTGCTTGGGGGGGATGGGCAGTCGTGCAAGAAAAGGCCTTGGTGCGCTATCTATTGTTTCATTAAAGGTCAATGAAGATGAACAAGCACTACCGCAAAATACTGATGAGTTGCAACAAGTGTTTCAAACAGCAATGAATGGACATGAAGGCTTGCCTCCGTACTCTGCTTTTTCAGCACATTCACGTATTGATATATCTCAAACAGGTAATAAGGCTCTGGAACTCCTGAATATTGCAGGAAATGAATTGCAGTTGTATCGAGGTTATGGGCGGAAACAAGGTGGTAAACATAAAGTTAATGGTGTTGATGCTGAACAAAATTTTGCAAACGACCATGACCTTATGCTTGATTTTATCGAGGCTGGAGATGTATCCAAACATCCTGACCGTGCAGTGTTTGGATTACCACATAACTACTTTTTTTCTTCTATTAAGAAGGGGGTAGATGTTGAAGCATCTGGAAAAGCAAGGTCTCGGCGAGCTTCACCCTTAATCTTACATGTCCATGAGTTTCCTAATCATCAATTTGCTTTGATTCAGACATTCTTACCCGCTGTCTTTTTACCTGAAGGAGATAAAGTTAAACTTAAATATAAACGGGATAGATATAATGTGGTTACACAGCAAGTAACCCCCCAAGAAAATTGGGATGTTGTGTATGGCTTCATGGATCGCTTTCCTAATCGTATCTCGGTGTTTGGAGGTGTGGCATGAGTAACAAACAACAATACCTTCATTTTACACTAGGCCCAGTACAAGGGTTTGTAGCACAGGCACGGCGCACACGCGATTTCTGGGCAGGCTCATTCTTATTGTCTTGGTTGACTGCACATGCCATGAAGGCGGTGCAAGATGCTGGTGGTACGATTCTCATGCCTTCGGTTAAAGAAGATGACATGTTAAAAATACTAAAAGGCGAAGCAGTAGAAGAGCCGCCAAGGACTGGCTCTTTGCCCAATAATTTTATTGCTAAACTCCCTGATGAATTTGGTGGCAAGATTGCTGTGGATGCGGTGCAAAAGGCATGGAAATCTTTGGCGGAAAAGGTTTGGGAGAAAGATGAACTGAAAGCTGCGGGTGTATCCAAAGAGCTGTGGGATTCACAAATTAAATTCTTTTGGGATATGGCATGGGTGATTTCTGATAGCGATAATGCCGCAGTGCTGGCGCAGCGCAAAAATTGGCGTAGTTATATGCCACCCGAAAGCCTTGGCGATAAATGCACCATGATGGGTGAATGGCAGGAGCTATCAGGCGCAGATAGACCAAGCCCAACGCAACAAGATAAATTTTGGCAACAACTCAAGCCTTACAACACAATGGATTTACGGAAAAATGAGCGGCTTTGTGCCATTGCCTATGTAAAGCGGCGGTTTGTGCATGTGTGGGAAAGTTTGGATGGGCATACAGGCTGGGAACTACCGACTTCGGTGCCTTCGACATCCTATATGGCTGCTGTACATTGGTTGAAAAAGCTGATTCAAAAGAATCCTTCTTCAGAGGAAGTCCTCGCATTATGCAATGCGGCCGATAGTGGCGAGCGATTAACACGTATTCAGGCGATTTCCAAAGCCTTGGGCAAAAGCCCTGCGGAACATTTGAAGAAGTTGGCAGATATTGATGGGCGTGCGTTATTTGATAGTGATAAGACAGAGGATACGAAGCTTGTTGATGCGAAAAAAGCACTGCTTAAAACACTGCCCGACTTTAATACGCCACTATCTCCCTTTTATGCCATTTTGATGATGGATGGGGATTCTTTGGGAGAAACCAAGGCTGCCATGGGCGATGCAACAGGCCTTTCCGAAGCACTGGCTGACTTTACCAGTAGGGTGCCCAAGATTGTGAGAGAGAATAATGGCTTTCTGGTTTACGCTGGTGGCGACGATGTCCTTGCGATTTTGCCATTGGAAGATGCAATGGGCTGCGCATTGGCTTGTCGAAAGGCTTATATGCAAATCTTTGCAGATAAAAAGGTAGAGCAGGGTAAATACAGTATTTCCGCCGCTATTGAATATGCCCATATGAAGTTGCCGCTGACCATGATTCTGAAAGATGCGCATAAGCTGCTGGATGATGTCGCTAAGGATGCAACAGGGCGTGATGCACTTGCCTGCCGTGTTTGGAAGCCCGGTGGTGAGCAACAAACATGGGCAATGCCTTGGGGTGAAGCGATTGAAGGTGATGAGGTAAAACTGGCAAATCTGGCAACACAGTTGGGTAAAAGTGAGGAGGGTAAGCCAGGTTATGCGAGTAAGCTCTTGTATCATATTCGGGAAACACTGGAGATGCTGCAAGGCGGTGGGGATATTCATAGTCAAGCTATTGAGGATATGTTGGTGGCGGACTACGTGAGCAGTGGTCTCCTAGATGGTCAGGATAACAAATTAAAAGTTGCACAAGATTTGATTAAGCCGCTGTTGAATCAATGTCGTGTTTTTGAAAACAAAGTGGATATTGAGAGCTACAGTGCCAATGGCGCTTTGCTGCTGCGCTTTTTGGCGCAAAAGGGGGTTGAGCGATGAAAACATGGCAATTTGAGGCGTTGGACTCACTTTTTTTTAGAGGTGCAAAGCCTTTTAATTCAGGTGAAGGCGGCTTTTTGGATTCACAGTTTCCACCCAGCGCACAAACCATGGCTGGCGTGATTCGTGCGGCGATTGCGGAAAGTATGGGTGTGGATTGGCAAAAGTTTCGTAGCAATGCGCAGCCTGATATTGCCGCTTTGATTGGCAAGGATAGCGATGATGCGGGCAAGCTAAAATTTTGCGGGCCTTATATTTGTGAGGGTGGGCAACGTTTGTATCCCGTGCCGCTGCACTTGCTCTACAGCAATAAAAAGAATGCTTGGGGCAAGTTGCAACCAGCTAAAGGTTCTTTGAAAACGGATATGGGCGAAAAGCGATTGCCTGAAGTGATAATCAAGGTGGAAGGCGCAAAACCTTTGGAAAACGCTTGGTTGAATGAGGCAGGCTTTACGAAGGTGTTGCAAGGGCAAATGCCAAACAAATTTTACAGAGAAGAAGATTTATTTATTGCTGAGGCACGCACGGGGATTGGCAGGGATAATGTGAAGCGCAAAGTGAATGAAGGTATGCTTTATTTCACCCGTCATATTCGCTTAAAAGAAGGCGTAAGCCTGGCTATGGATGTCGAGGGCGCGGATGATATTAAGCCTGCAAGTATGCTGCGTTTGGGCGGGGAAGGGCGGATGGCGAATGTGAGTGTAAAAAAAGCTGTGGATTCCCACTTGTGCGAGAATGACGGAAAACACCAGGAAACAGCGATGATTGTATTGCTAACGCATGGTGATTTTGGCGGTGAGCCAGAACCCGACCTTGCAGGCGTAGACATTGTTTCGGCTTGTGTTGGTAAAGTCGTGCGCGAAGGCGGTTGGGATTACAGGCATGGTAAGCCTAAACCGCTGAAATCATTGGTGCCTGCGGGCAGCGTCTATTTTGTCAAAGAAAAAGAAAAAGGCGCCATTGCAAAACTGGGCGCACATATCGGAAATCGAGAAAAATTCGGCTATGGCGAAATTGCTGTGGGAACTTGGGAGGGTTAAATCATGAAACAAACCATATTAGGATTAAGAGCAGAAACATCCATTCATGCAGGTACTGGGCAAAACAATGGCGTGATTGATATGCCGATTATGCGAGAAGTGCATACGGGGTATCCTTGCGTGTTTGGCTCGGCGGTGAAAGGCGCATTTCGGGCGCATGCGGAAGTTCGGCGAAAAGACTTGAATATCAATGTGAAGAAGGTGTTTGGTGATGCTGGCGAAGAGGGTAATGCCTCCAACATTAGCATGACAGATGCGCGTTTGCTTTTGCTGCCTGTGCGTTCACTGACTGGGCACTTTAAGCTGGTAACTTGCCCTGCAATTTTGGAGCGATTGAAGCGGGATATGAAAATGATGGGTAAAGACAAGGCATGGCGTGTTGATGTAAGGCAAGGTGAAGTTTTATCCATAGCGTCAGGGCATATTTTCCTTGAGGAATTCAAGTTTGCGCAACAAGCAGGTTTGCCTGATGGCTTAGTTCAGTCTTTGGAAGCTTTTGGCATGGAAAATTTAAAAGACCAATTGATTGTGATGTGCAATGATGATTTTGCATGGTTTGCTAAAAATGCTACGGCGGTGACAGCGCATATTGCGATTGAAAATATCGACAAAAAAACGGGTGAAAATAAAAAGGTCGTGAAACCTGGTGCACTTTGGTATGAAGAAACCCTGCCTTCCGATGCCCTGCTTTATACCATGCTGATGGGCAAAGATGAGCATGTGAACAGTGTATTGGGTATGTTTGATGATAAACCTTTTATCCAGATTGGCGGTAATGAAACGGTTGGTATGGGCTGGTGCAAAGTCGAGGTGCTCGATGAATAATCACGAGCTGATTGAGCAAATTAAACAGCGGCTTTTGGGGCTTGTACAACTTCATCGTTTGATTTTGTTTGGCTCCCGTGCGCGTGGCGATGCTCGTGAAGATTCTGATGTGGATTTGTTGGTGGTGATGGAAACAGGGGCAAAGCCTGCTTATCGTAGCTTGCCGATTCGCAAGGCTCTGAAGGATATTCATATCAGCAAGGATATTGTGGTTTATACCCCAGAGGAGTTTGAATCATGGCTTCCCGCTTCGGCATCATTGCCTGCCAGAGCGGTAAAGGAAGGGATTGAACTGTATCGGAGGGCAGTATGAACACACGTCAAAACAAAGATGTTGCGCATACTTTATTGCAAAAAGCTAAGGAAGATGAGCAAACCATTGAACTGATTCGTGCAGCAAACGGCCCTTGGGGTGTCGGTTGTTTTCATTGTCAGCAAGCCGCTGAAAAACGATTGAAAGCAGTGCTGGCACTTTATCAGGGTGATTTTCCACGCACACATGACATTGATATGCTGATTTCTTTGGCAGAGTCTTATTGTGCAGCTTTGAGTAATTTGCCCGATGAAGTGTTGTTGCTGGGAGATTACGCCGTAGGCGTGCGTTATGATGATGTAGTGAGTGCGGATGAATCAACTTTTTATGATAATCAAAAATGGTTGCAGTGGATTAAAGGTGCATTGGTAACACTGAACATGGAGGGTGAGATATGAGCTTGCAAACTATTTCTCAAGAGCGTGCCAAGCACGCACTGGCAGCCGTTGAAGGTTGGGCAAAAAATAAGGATGCTAGCAACCAAAAAGAGTTGAAATCTTATGTGGTGGGTATGCCTGCGATGATTTTAATGAGCGGCTTTGGGCAAACTTGTGCATTTTACAAGGGCAATAACAAAGGGAATCATGAAGTCGTTTTGCAGGCCTTGCAAGATTGGTTGCAGAAAGGTGATTTGATAACATTTATCACGCAAGCCTCAGCTCAAGAGTACCAACTTGCCGAAGCAGAAAGTCTGGAATATCTGAATTGGCTAAAGAAATTTTCCAGAGCCTATTTGCAGGGGGATGAGTGATGTTACCGCTATATAAAGGAGCACAAGGAACTCAAAAAGGTGAAGGATTCCATGCAGGACTTTGGTATGATCGTTTTTTTGATCAATATGATAAGGATTGCAAAGTTGCCGATGCTGGTAAAAGCAACTGGATTAAAACAGTTGCAGGCTCAACAGGTGATGGGCAGAAACTGGATGCTTTTGCTGCGCGCCAAGAAGTATTATTAGAAGCTTGCGGCGGTCAATCGCTAGTGATGCGTACCGATTGGCATTTTGTCACGGGTATGGGCAATAATCATCCCGTGGAAAATGGCTTTGCTTGGCATCATACGCTGGGTGTGCCTTATTTAACGGGTGCGGCAGTGAAAGGTATGGTTCGGGCATGGTGCGAGGTGTGGGAAGGTTTTGATGAAGCGACACTCAAGCAATGGTTTGGCGATACCAAGAAAAGTGGTGAGTTGATTTTCTTTGATGCTGTACCGATTGCACCTGTACAACTCAAAGCGGATATTATGACTCCGCACTATGGTAAGTGGTATGCGGAAGGCGAAAGTCTCCCCAATCGGCCCGATACGATTCCTGCTGATTGGCATGATCCTGTACCCGTACCTTTTTTGGTGGTGGATAAGGCATCATTTCAGTTTGCTGTAAGCAAGCGTACAGGTAGTGATATTCAGCTTAAAGAAGTCACTGAGGCTTTGGCTCAAGCTTTAGAGTGGCTTGGTGCAGGTGCAAAAACTGCTGTGGGTTATGGACGCTTTTCAGAAGATAAGCAAGCCAGGCTGGTGCGAGAGAAAAAGATGTGTGAACAAGCACAAGCAGAACAACAGGAGAAAGAGAAGGCAGAGCAAGAAGCTAAACGAGCCACGATGTCACCATTAGAAGCGGACTTGGATCGTTGGAGGGAATCAAGCCCTGAGCCTAATACCGTTGCGGCATGGTTAGAGCAAATGGAGCAAATGGATAGGCAAGAAGATAGGCAGTGCATTGCTCAGGCGATGAAAGATTATTATGAACAGCGAGGGACATGGAAAAAACCAAGTAAAAAACAAAAGCCAAATGTGCAGCGCATTAAGGCTTGTTTGAACGCATGATAAATAAAAACTTGATGCAAGCGGCAGAAAATAAGTCTCGTCTGGCAGATGTCACAGGGCTTGCTAACCCGACATTATCCAGTTTGGCTTTTTTGGTATTGTTTGTGATTACTTTGGGCTGGCTGGGAGATACACTTCTGATTTTTCTCAATACTTTTTTAGGTGTGGACCATCATTTTTGGCGTAAGCTTGCTGTGGGTGTATTGCCTTTTATGTTGCTTGTTTGTGTGGGTTGGCTGCGTTGGAAGTTGGCACAAAGAAAACGCGTAAAATTAAAGATACAGGCATCTGAAATCACACCGCATGCTGGTATGACGTTGTTTCTTTCGAGTATTAACAAGTCGCAAAATATTGAGCGTTTGGAGAAGTCGGACTGGGATGTCTTGGATGCAAAGAACTTCTCCTGGAAGCCTGTGCAGCGAGGCATGGAAGCGCATAGGCAGCGATTGAATAGCGTATGGGTGATTTGTTCGCCAGAAAGTGGTGAGCAATACGAATGGTTTGAATCAATGTTTCAGAAGCTTTATCCAAATGTATCATTCATTCGTCAAAATGTTTCCAGCTTTGAAGATATATCAGCTTTAACGCAAACATTAGAAGAAATTTTAGCAGATTTACCCAAAGATATGGATGAGTCTGATGTGGTCATTGATATTACAGGTGGGCAAAAGCCTGCATCCATTGCAGGTATGATGGTCTCGCTGGTGAATGAGAATCGGCAGGCGCAATATGTACAAACCAACGCTCCCTTTGATGTAAAAACTTATGACTATGAAATAAAAACTGTGGGTAGGGGGATTGTGTCGCAATGATTAGCATTGATATTTCAACCCTTTATGAAGAAACAGCCAAGCTTGCGCAATTGCCTGATTATGTGGCACAGGCAAAAATTCAAGCTGGCGAAGGCAATGTGGTGAAGCTAACGGGCGCAGGGCCTGTTTGGATGTATTTGAAGATTGCGCATGCGCTGCACGGCAAGGCGCTTAAACTTTATTATGATTCACCAGCCAGTGGAGAGGTGCTGGTTTTTGATCATGACCCGAAGGGGTAAGGCAGATGGGAACTTTTTTTATACTTATAGGGGTCTTATATTTTTTGCTGATCATGATTGGTAATAGTAAGCCCAACAGTGTGCAACATCGAGGTGGAAATCATGCAAAGCGTCGTGATAAAAGAAAAACAACTCGGTCGGGACAACGGGAAGACAAGCATGATGATGATGATGAAGAAAAAAGTTGGTCGGAAAAGTGGGATGAATGGGATGATCATGATCAATATTGGGATGATGATTGATGCCACGGTGTACAATCTCACAACCTTGTGAAACTAAACAGGGTATATAGTTTTATTTAGCCTGAGCTCCATCTTAGATTGATGGAGGAAGTGATGGCAGAAAATGAACAAGGATTAGGGAAAAAAGTTTGGAATAAAATTAAGACACGGAATGATATTATTTGTCCAAATCAGAATTGTGGTTTTAAGGGTTCGCCAAAAGTGCGTTCAGCATACAATCCAGTGATTGGCATTTTATTATTGCTTTGTGGGATTGTTCCAGGTCTTATTTATATGGCGATTACAGGGGTCAAGGTTTACTGCCCTAAATGCAATATGCAGGTGGCTAGTAAATAATAAATGCCAGCACTTTACCTTGATGCACAAGGCGCATATTTGCGCAAAGATGGTGGTGAATATCTGGTAAAATCAGGTGAGACGGAGCAGCGATTTCCAGCCGCACAAGTCGAGCGTGTGATTTTGTTGGGCAATGTTCAGCTTTCCACGCAAGTGATGGCAAGCTTGCTGGAAGCTGGCATACCTGTTTACTTTCTATCATCGCGAGGTCGCTATCGCGGGCGTTTGAATCCTGCCACGCATGCCAATGTCCGGTTGCGGATGAAACAATATGAATGTGTGCGTGAGGCTACATTGGCAATGCCTTATGCCCGCTGGTTTGTGATTGGAAAGATCCGCAATAGCAAGGAATTGCTATGCCGCAGGCTTAGCGATGCAGGGCATGATAGTTCAGCCTTGCGCAATACCTTAAAAGGCTGGATGGATTCAGCAGGGCGCACGCATAGTGTGGAGCGCTTACGTGGCTTTGAAGGCATGGCAGCGCGCGATTATTTCCAAGCGTTTACAACACTATTTTCAAATTCGCCTTTTCTTTGGAAAGGGCGCAACCGTCAGCCCCCGCGCGATCCCATCAATGGCATGTTATCATTGGGTTATACTTTATTGCTCAATGAATGTATTTCAGCCATTGAGGTGATTGGTCTGGATGTACATGCAGGCATGTTGCATGGTGGTGAGGAGCATAGTGATTATGGGAAACCATCGTTGGCTTTGGATTTGATGGAGGAGTTTCGTTATTTGGTGGATAGACTTGTGATGCGGTTGCTACTTTCGGGCGATTATAAGCCAAAGGATTTTGAGCGAACACCCAATGGCGGCTGTTATTTAAAGGCAAATATACGCAAGGTGTTTTTTGCTGCTTGGGAATCGTTGATGCAATCCCCCATCAAATATGATCATCGGCGGCTAGGCTACCGCTTGATTATTGGCGAGCAGGCGAATTTGCTGGCAAGAGCATTGCAGGATGAAGGCATTGAATATCGGGCATTTATGCCATGAATCGTAGCTTATGGGTGATTACCTATGATATTGCATCGCCAAAGCGATGGAGAAAGGTGTTCAAGCTTCTAAAAAGTTATGGCAAGCCTGTGCAATATTCAGTGTTTGAGTGTCGCTTGAGCTCGCCGCAGTTCAAGGCCTTGCAGGCAGCATTGGCATCGGTGTTGAATGATGATGAGGATAGGTTACATTGCTATCCGCTTTGTGGGCAGTGTGATACACGCACAGTCGTGCTGGGTTATGGCTGCCGTGTAGAGGAACTTCCTGCGGCATGGATTGTTAGTGATTGTTGAATATAAAAAACAGTCTGGCTTAGACTGAATGGGTATGCTATTCTATGCGTAGTTTATATTTCGCTGCCAGTAGTGATTGATGGATTTTATTAGGAAAAGTTCTTTATAATCTAATGCTTTGTGATTTTTTCTTAATGTTATTTCGAGGAAAAGCGCGGAGATAAAAAGAAACATAAGCGTTTTTTCAAATTTTGAGGTGTGTTTTTGTGGGGAAAGGGGCATTCAGGGTATGTGAAACTGGTAAGGGCTCGGAAGGTGTTGTAAATAAAGGCTTGAAAGGGGGTGCCCCCTGAATGCCTTTGACCTGTTAAAAGGTTTTGAAACAAAGTACACCTCACGGCGTTCTCCATCAGGATATTCACCCTGAATGCCTTTGACCTGTTAAAAGGTTTTGAAACTAAGGAGTTGGTTATGGCATTAAAACTACTAAACCCCCTGAATGCCTTTGACCTGTTAAAAGGTTTTGAAACGGCCAAGTTGATTTGCAAGTGTTGTGGTGAGCAATTCCCTGAATGCCTTTGACCTGTTAAAAGGTTTTGAAACAAAAGGGCGTTTTGCGGGGCTATAAAATCAAGTTTAAATACCCTGAATGCCTTTGACCTGTTAAAAGGTTTTGAAACGAAGTCTTTAAAATAAAGACTCCCACATACTTTTCCCTGAATGCCTTTGACCTGTTAAAAGGTTTTGAAACTTTCAGCGACCATGGGTCATTCATTGTAGCGTAATACCCTGAATGCCTTTGACCTGTTAAAAGGTTTTGAAACGATTCGGCGGAGGTGTATTCACCCTCCCATTTTACCCTGAATGCCTTTGACCTGTTAAAAGGTTTTGAAACGGCGCTCGAAGCGCCATATGTCAGCAGCTATTTTGTCCCCTGAATGCCTTTGACCTGTTAAAAGGTTTTGAAACGTCCGTAGACCTCCCCAAATCTCGTTCTTTGTGTTGGCCCTGAATGCCTTTGACCTGTTAAAAGGTTTTGAAACGACATGTACCATGACAGGTCATTGCGGCTAATGCCGAACCCTGAATGCCTTTGACCTGTTAAAAGGTTTTGAAACCTTAGCTTCCGCTAAGACCTCTACTTCGGTAAGCAGCCCTGAATGCCTTTGACCTGTTAAAAGGTTTTGAAACAATGCAACAGGCACAGGCACAGCCACTTCAACTCCCTGAATGCCTTTGACCTGTTAAAAGGTTTTGAAACACAGCAGCTTTCAACTTTTCCGCACGTTCGCGGATGCTCCCTGAATGCCTTTGACCTGTTAAAAGGTTTTGAAACTACACTCGCTCATCATCATCCTTGCAGCACATGGTCCCTGAATGCCTTTGACCTGTTAAAAGGTTTTGAAACGCACAAAGGTGAAATCCACCTTCGGGCAGTGAACCCCCTGAATGCCTTTGACCTGTTAAAAGGTTTTGAAACGAACAGTCCAGGTCTTCTTGATGTGTGAAATCATCCCCTGAATGCCTTTGACCTGTTAAAAGGTTTTGAAACCTGCCAGAACGAAAGAAGATACGATATACATCGTATCCCTGAATGCCTTTGACCTGTTAAAAGGTTTTGAAACTCTTTATGCTGAATCATACGATTTAATCGAGCTACCCCCTGAATGCCTTTGACCTGTTAAAAGGTTTTGAAACAACCTTGGCTTCTTTAGCTTTGGCTTGTTTAACCTTTGCCCTGAATGCCTTTGACCTGTTAAAAGGTTTTGAAACCAGGTGTCGTATCGACACTCTCCACTTCTCCAGTCCCTGAATGCCTTTGACCTGTTAAAAGGTTTTGAAACATATTCTACCAATGCGGTCAGTGATGTTGCTTAATGCCCTGAATGCCTTTGACCTGTTAAAAGGTTTTGAAACGCAATAAGCTGAAGGCCATTATCATTCATTGAAACTGCCCTGAATGCCTTTGACCTGTTAAAAGGTTTTGAAACGATTAAGCCTGAACTTCTAGGGTCAGGGCTTGTTTCGCGCATTTGTTGTCTTTTAACTTATTGTGTAACTATTCAGCATGCTTCTAAGCCCCTTCTCCCATTGAGGGGAGAAGGTTGGGATGAGGGGTGATTTTCTAAAATATCAACGAGAGCCTCTCTCTTGC
>Ga0256829_1000485_pt1 | contig 39851 bp, 41 predicted proteins | sample 131447metaG_FD_185979 | JGI IMG/M metagenome (GOLD analysis project Ga0256829, IMG submission 185979) | Hydrothermal vent microbial communities from Lau Basin, Pacific Ocean - 131-447 | ecosystem: Environmental > Aquatic > Marine > Hydrothermal vents | place: Pacific Ocean: Lau Basin | collected... | reverse complement strand
CAGCAGATAGCCATCCGTCACCCCGGAGGCGGCAAAAATCACATCGCCGCTGGCCATTTCCAGCGCGGAATATTTCCGGTTAAGGTCGGTAATGCCCCATTTATGGGCGCGACCCCGCTCATCATCATTGCGGAATATCAACCGGCCCTGCATCTGCCCGCCGATACAGCGCAGGGCGGCAGCGGCCAGAACACCTTCCGGCGCCCCGCCTGATCCCATGTAAATATCAACACTGGTTTCCGGGTTGGTGGTATCAATCACCCCGGCAACATCACCGTCACCGATCAGCTTGATCCGCGCCCCGGCGGTGCGGACTTCCTCTATGATCGCCGCATGACGCGGACGGTCAAGGACGCAAACCAGAATATCATTGACTGAACAGCCTTTGGCCGCCGCAACGGATTTGATATTTTCGGTCGGCGTCCGGTCAAGGTCAATGACACCTTCGTCGTAACCCGGCCCGACGGCAATCTTGTCCATATAGACATCCGGGGCATTCAGCAGATGGCCCTCTTCGGAAATGGCAATTACCGCCAGTGAATTCTGCATCGCCTTGGCGGCGATCGTGGTGCCTTCGAGGGGGTCAAGGGCAATATCAACCCGTGGGCCTTTGCCGGTGCCGACCTCTTCGCCGATAAACAGCATCGGCGCCTCGTCCCTCTCGCCTTCGCCGATTACGACGCGGCCCTGAATATCCATTTTATTGAGCGCCGCCCGCATGGCGTCAACCGCCGCCGCATCCGCCGCCTTCTCATCGCCCTTGCCGACAAGTTTGGCTGCGGAGACCGCCGCCGCCTCCGTCACCCGTACAAGATCCAGTACAAGCAGACGATCCAGATTCGATTCAAAGGACATTCCTTTTTTCCTTATGTTATGATTTTTAAAATTAATCTGTATTTCTTTTACAAATTCTCTATGCGGATTGCCAGAGCTTTATCAATTACCGAGGATAATGCATTGATCTGGTTCATGGCATTCATTAATTTCTGTTCACGGGTATCATGGGTTACCATGACGACATAAACGCTGCCATCCTGTTCGCTGCCCTTTTGCAGCATAACATGGAGCGAGACATCCTGATCCCTGAGGGCGGCGGTAATATCGGCAATCACCCCGGGCTGTTCCTCGACATGAAGGCGGATATAATAAGGGCCAACCCGGTCAGACATGCTGATCAGCGCCACTTCCTGCATGGCACGGGCCGGAACAAAAAATGCCGGACCATGATGGCCACGGGCGATATCAATAATATCCGCCACCACCGCAGAGGCGGTCGGGCCTTCCCCCGCGCCGCGCCCCTCATAGAAGGTCCGGTCAATAAAATCCCCGTCAACCACGATGGCATTAAAGCCGTCATCCACATGGGCTATCGGCGCGGAATTCGGCACCAGACAGGGATGAACCCGCTGTTCCAGTCCGGCTTTCGCAAGGCTGGCAATGCCGAGCAGCTTTATCCGGTAGCCCAGCTCTTTCGCATATTCAATATCGACCAGCTTGATGCGGCGGATGCCTTCGGTATAGACATCGTCAAAATTTGCCTTGACCCCGAAAGCGACCGTGCTGAGGATCGTCAGCTTGTGAGCGGCGTCAATACCGTCGAGATCAAGCGACGGGTCGGCCTCAAGATAGCCGAGAAGCTTGGTCTCTTCGAGAATTTCCCCGTAATCCCGGCCCGTCGCCTCCATCTGGGTCAGCATATAATTTGTTGTCCCGTTCAGGATGCCATACACCTTGTTGAGCCGGTTGGCCGCCAGCCCCTCGCCAAGGGATTTTATGATCGGAATGCCTCCGGCTACCGCAGCCTCAAAGCGCAGGGCAAGCTGCTGTTTCCCGGCACATTCCGCCAGTTCATTGCCATGATGGGCAATCAGCGCCTTGTTGGCGGTGACAAAGGATTTTCCCCGGTCCAGTGCCTGCCGGGCAAGGGCATGGGCAATGCCATCAGAGCCGCCAATCAGTTCAACAATGATGTCCACATCGTCCCGTGTGGTAAAATCGAGGACATTGTCAACCCAGTCATAGGCGGAAATATCTATCCCGCGCGCGCGGCTGCGATTACTGGCGGAAACGGCGATAATTTCCACCGGACGTCCGGCGCGCGCCGCGATCATCTCCCGGTGGCTTTCCAGAATTTTGATCACCCCGACCCCGACCGTACCAAGCCCGGCGATGGCTATTTTAAGTGGTTTGCTCACGGGTTTATTCCTTCTGTAATCCGGGCTATTAATCTCGGGCTGTCGGTCATGAATTTTTTGATATTGCGGATCGCCTGACGGATGCGCTGTTCATTTTCCACCATGGCGATGCGGACAAACCCCTCGCCATATTCACCGAAGCCTTCACCGGGGGATACCGCAACATGGGCATGTTTCAACAGCTGCTTGGTGAATTCCATTGAGCCGAGATCGCGCCAGATTTCCGGAATTCTGCCCCAGGCAAACATGGTTGCCGCAGGCGAGGGAATGTCCCAGCCGGCATCCCCAAGCCCCCGGATCAGCACATCCCGACGCGATTTATAGACCCTGCGGGCATAATCAATATAGTCCTGTGGCCCGTTGAGCGCCGCCGTGGCCGCCACCTGAATCGGCGTAAAGGCCCCGTAATCAACATAGGATTTCATCCGGGTGAGCGCCGCGATCAGATCACGGTTGCCGACCGCAAATCCCATGCGCCACCCGGCCATGGAATAGGTCTTGCTGAGCGAGGTGAATTCGATCGCCACATCCTTTGCCCCGGGCACCTGCAGGATGGACGGCGGCGGCGTGCCGTCAAAATATATTTCCGCATAGGCAAGGTCCGACAGGATATAGATTTTATGCTTGCGGGCGAAATCAACTATTTCCTGATAGAAATCGAGATCAACCACCTGTGCCGTCGGGTTTGACGGAAAATTGATCACCAGCGCCGTCGGCTTTGGAATGGAATGTTTGACCGCGTTGGCCAGTTCCTCCATAAAATCCTGTCCGGTGCCAACCGGCAAATGGCGGATAGTGGCCCCGGCGATGATAAAACCGAAATGATGAATGGGGTAGCTCGGGTTCGGCACCAGAATAACATCGCCCGGCGCCGTGATGGCCTGGGCCAGGTTGGCGAGGCCCTCTTTGGAGCCGAGGGTGACGATGCTCTCTGTTTCCGGATCAATATCAACATTGAATCGCCGGTCGTAATAGGCACAGAGCGCCTTGCGCAGCCCGGGAATACCGCGCGAGGTTGAATAGCGATGCACCTTGGGATTCTTCAGGGTTTCGGTCAGCTTGTCCATGACATGCTGCGGCGGCACCAGATCAGGATTGCCCATACCGAAATCAATAATATCCGCCCCTGCGGCCCGTTCCGCCGCCTTCATGGCATTGACTTCGGCAAAAACATAAGGGGGCAGTCTTTTGATGCGGTAAAAATCCTTTTCCATCTTTTCCTCTTGTGTGTGACCTTGGCTCCCCGACAGACCGGGGACTCCAGCCGGGTCGTTATACCAACTGTCGATACTAAAGGAAAATGCCTTTTTCCCTGTTTCGGTAAAAATTATCCCGTTTACTTCACCGGTTTGTCACACTAGACTCCTATAAAGGTAATGGAGAACAGGTCATGAGCGACGAAAAATCTGAATTTGAACAGATTCCGGAAAATATTATGAAAAATATCACGGAAATGACAGCAGAATTTCAGAAAATGGCCCATGACTTTCTGGAAGAACAGAATGACCGGGTGTCCGATATTGAATCCGACCCCATGCATATCGGTGAAACCCTGCTTGAACTGTCGCGATATTACGCCACCCATCCCGAACAGCTGGTAGAAAAACAGATGGACCTGTGGCAGAATTACATGACCCTGTGGCAGAATGCATCGCGCAAAATGATGGGCGATGATACGGTAAAGCCTGTGATAGAACCTGACCCCAAAGACAAGAGATTCAAGGACAGGGAATGGCAGGAGAACCAGATATTTGACTTTATCCGCCAGTCCTACCTGCTGACATCCGACTGGCTTGCCGATGCCGTGAATGACATCCCGGCGGAAAATACTCACGAAAAAGCCAAGAAAAATTTCTTTACCCGGCAATTTATTGACGCCATGTCACCAACGAATTTTGCCCTGACCAACCCGGAGGTTATCCGCGAAACCATCGACAGTCAGGGCAAGAATCTGGTGAAGGGTTTTGAAAATATCCTGCGCGATTATAACCCGGAAAGCGGTAAATTTACCGTCAAAATGACCGATGACGAGAAATTCGAGCCAGGGCGCAATATTGCCACCACCCCGGGCAAGGTGATCTTCCGTAACGAGCTGATTGAGCTTATCCAGTATGCCCCGACAACGGAAAAACAATATAAGAAGCCGCTGCTGATTGTGCCGCCATGGATCAATAAATTCTATATCCTTGACCTGCGTCCGGAAAATTCGCTGGTCAGGTGGCTGACTGACAAGGGCTATAGCGTATTTATCATATCATGGCGCAATCCGGACAAGAGTATGGCAGACCTTGATTTCGGCGACTATATGCGCCTTGGCACCCTGACCGCCATTGACATGGTCAAACAGGCCACGGGGGAGAAAAAGATCAATACCGTCGGCTATTGTATCGGTGGCACCCTGCTTGCCAGCACACTCGCGCATCTTGCGGCAAAGGATACGCTTGACCAGATTGACTGTTCAACTTTTCTGGTGACACAGGTTGATTTCAGCGAGGCCGGGGAACTGACCATTTTCGTTGATGAAAAACAGATGAAAGATATGGAACAGACCATGGAAAAGCATGGTTTCCTTGATGGCAAAACCATGTCCAATACCTTCAATATGCTGCGGTCCAATGACCTTATATGGTCATTTGTCATCAATAATTATCTGAAAGGCAGAGATCCCTTCCCCTTTGACCTGCTCTATTGGAATGGTGACCATACCCGGCTGACCCGGGCCTGCCACAGCCAGTATCTCAAGGAAATGTATCTGCATAATAATCTGGTCAAACCGGGGAAAATCATCCTGAATGATACGCCGCTCGACCTGACAAAGATTGATATTCCGACCTATATTCAGGCGGCCCGCACCGACCATATCTGCCCGTGGATGTCGGTTTACAAGGACGTATGGCATTTTTCCGGCCCGAAAAGATTTATGCTCGCAGGCTCCGGACATATTGCCGGGGTGGTTAACCCGCCGTCCGCCCATAAATATAATCACTGGCTTAATGATGATTTGCCCCGTGATGCGTCGGAATGGCTTGAAGGGGCCACCAGCAAACCCGGCTCATGGTGGGATGACTGGCATAAATGGCTCAGGCTGAAATCCGGCCCGAAAGTCGCTGCCAGAATCCCCGGCGACGGCCCGTTAAAGGCCCTTGAGGACGCCCCGGGCAATTATGTGAAAACCCGTTATCGCTGAGTCTGGTTCGGGGCAGCCCCTTTCTCGAATTCGGCCTTGTAGGACTGCATGAATGTCTTCAGCTGGGCCACGCTGGCGATGGATTTGATCAGACGGCGCGGGTCCTGGTCCGTCCGCATCCTCGGGGCGGTGATAACATCAAAACTATCGCCGTATATTCCATTATCCATATGGCTCTTGTAATGAGCGCGCAGGGCAATTACCCCCGGCTTGTCCTGTTTGATGACATAAGCCAGAGACAGACGCAGCACTGACAGGCGTTCCTTTGGCGTCAACGGCGTATCATCCTTGTAGCGCTGTCCCAGCATCCGGGTTTCATGGCTGATATATTTATCCCAGTTTTTTGATTTCCAGTATATGTCGGAGCGCATATCCTCGGCTTCGGGCGTCTTGTATTCTTCAATCAGAACCTCTGCCTCCTCATAGCGGCCAAGTTCGATCAAGGCCCGGGCCTCAATCATCCGGCGGCGGTCCTGAACGTCATCCGGAATTTGTGAATCCCGGGTGGCCCGCAGTATTTTCAGGGCTTTCTCCGGCTTTGAATCCAGCAGATAGATCATCGCAAGGCGGCTGGCAACCACCGACTGCGCCCCGCCCTTGAGACGGAATTTAACCTGATGTTTCAACAGCGCCGCCGCCTCGTCCAGCAGGTCAAGAGAGACCAGCCGGTCCGCCAGCCGCCGGGTCATATTATCCCCGTCCTTGCCGAGCGGAATAAGTTCCCGGAATTGAGAATATAACGCCACGGCCTTGACCGGGTCCAGGTCATCTGCCCCGCCTTTCAGGAACAGATCACTATATATCCGGCTCATCTGCCGGGTCAGTTCAGCGGTCTTTTTTGAATCCCTGAAGAAGGTCACCGCAAGTTTCAGGGTCTGCAGCCCGGTATTATATTCTTTTTCCTGAACATAAAGATCACCGAGCCGGGAGAGTAACTCCAGCTCGAAATCATCGCCGCGCCAGGCAAAGCGCAGTTTCTCAAACTGGTCAATTGCCTCCGGTATTGTTATTTTTTTATCCTTCAAATTCATATTGATCAGATCAAACTTTGCCCGGGCGGCTGTTTGCCTGACCCCTGCCTTGACGATGCTTTCAAGCGATTCTCGGGCCTTTTTCACGTCACCATTATCGCGCTCAAGCACGGCACGCCAATATTCCACCTCGGTCATTTCCGCCGCCGTCAGGGGCAGGTCTTCCAGCAGGGACAGGCTGAATTCGACAAAGTCCCTGTCGGCCATTTCATAAGCGGCATGGGTGGCCGCAAACAGAAAATACTTCTGCCTGTCCGGTTCATAAGAGGACAGAATAGCCGATCCCTTTTTATAATCCGCAAAGGCGCGGGCGTAATTACCCAGCGCGTCATTGGCCACAGACCGCCATAAAAAAACATCCTTTTCCGCCGGGAAACTCTTGAAATGCAGCAGCTTGACCCCTTCCTCAAACCGTCGCATCAGAATATTGTCAATGGCCAGAACCATGCGGAATTCAGGACTGTTTACCAATCCCGGCTCGCCCTCCTGCATCACCTTCAGGACGCCGTAAGCTTCCCTTTCCCGCCCATTGGCCAGATAGAATCTGGCAAGCTTCCACCGGGCGGCATCCCGGTTGGCGTCGGTCGAATTGGACAGCCGGTACAGCAATTCATGCTTGTTGGCATAATAGTCACCTGTATCAAGCGGCCCCCGTGCCCAGCGGGTGAAATCCACAAGTTTCCCGCCGTCTGCCATTTCCTGCCCGGAAGCCGCCGACAATCCGACGGTTTTTGAAAAACGGTTGCGGGTAAGGGCCAGACCATTCGAGGCCGAAACACTGATTCCTTCGTTATATTTATCCAGTTTGACATCATCCGCAATCAGGGCAACTGCGATACCCTGTGCGGTGGCCAGAGAGTGAAACTCGGCAAATTTCCGCGACTGCGCGACACCCTGCGAGGGCGTCATAACCGGAACGACGGCGATTTCATCGCCAATATCGGGGTCTTTCAGCAGAATAACCGGCCCGGTATCTTCCACCGAATAGAAGAAACTTTCCCCCTTCTTTCCCGTCACCCGCAAGGAGCTGCTCTGAATTGGTATAGCGGGCGGGGTCGGGCCGTTCTTCAGGTCAACATACCATTCAGAGCCAACCTTGTGAACCATGACATTCTGCCCCGGCACCACCTCATACATCAGGATGGTCGCGGACGGGTTGTCAATCTGCTGCGCCGATAAAATCCGCTGGCCATAAAAAGATACAAGGGCGCTTTGATCAATATTTTTCTTGCCGTCAAAAACAACCCATAGATGGTTATAGCGGATAAAGACTGCCGCAGGCACCTCGCCTTTCCACGGGAAATCCAGGCTTAACTTATCCCATGTGCGTCGAACCCCGAGCTTCAGGTCGCTGCTGTTATCCAGTTGGCTCCGGGTCACAGCCGCCGTTTCAGCTGGCTGGTCCGCCACCGGCGTTTCCAGAGGGGCGGATTTCACCGCCGGGGCCTCCCCCGTGCCAACAATATCACCGGTTCCAACAATATCAAAAGCAATTTTGGAGCCATAGCGGGCTTCCTTTAACCGGCCCGGCTTTACCAGCCTGAAACTGACAATAAGCCTGTCGCCGTCAATCCGGTAGGCCGGGTCCGCCAGATAGGCCATTGGCTCGCGCGAAAGATTACCCCATTGCGGGATACTTGCCTTGTCAAAGGTAATTTCAAGCCTGTCACCGACAATTCTCGCCTTGTAGGAAACCTGCTCCTGCCAGTCAAAAACCAGCCTGCTGAAGGTTGGATGATCGCCGGAACGGACCACGACCGTCTGCCGGGCAAAGGCGGGCAGCGGAATTTGCAATATCAGGAGAAATATCCAGAGAACAGCCCATGCTGCCCTCACAGGATGACGGCCCGGTTTTTTGCCACGACTGGTCATATCATTGTCCCGATCCCGTTCTTGTCTGATCACTGTCTTCACGATAGATCAGTATATCGACACGCCGGGCCAGAATATAGCGTTCATTCAGGGGAATGCTCTTGTCAAGTTCATCAAAACGTGACGGGCCATCGCCGAATATCTCAATATGACGGGTATAACCGGCCTGTTTGATCAGCCGGGCAACCGACAAGGCCCGGACCAGTGATAATTCCCAGTTGGTCGGATAAAATCTGCCGCTTGTCGGCTCCGGGTCCGTGTGACCAACGACGGTAATTTTATTTTCAATCGACTGAAGGGAGGCCCCGAGTTCCCGCATGGATTTATAGGCATCCCGCGAAAATTCCGACTGGCCTTTTTCAAAAATCAGGTCTGCGGGCAGGGTAATCGCCAGCCGGTCATCCAGCAGCCTGACACTGCTGCGCCGCAGAATAGGATCATATTGCAGCTTGTCCTCCAATATTCTTTTCAGATAAGGCAGGCTGAGGGCCTCCTTTTCCGGAACCAGGGCCGCTTCAATATTATGCCAGTCTTCCTGTTGTATCTGCGCCTGGCTCCGGTTCAGATTTTCACTCAGGGATTTGACTGCCGCTTCCCATTGGGAGACCTGAACCGAACTCATCGAGAACATCAGGACAAAGAATGTCAGCAACAGCGACAGGAGGTCGGCAAAAATGATCAACCAGCTTTCTTCACCGGCCTTTTGTTGTGGTGGCTCCTTCTGCTGCGCTATCATAAGCTTCCCCTGTCATGATTTTCCGGGGCCTGCTGAATATTATCGGGTATTTTTATTTCCTGTCCTGAATTTGCCGGCAATTTTCTGGTATCATGCCCCTTCAGACTTTGAATGGACTCCGAAAGTTCACGGGTATAGAAGGTCAGGGTCAGGCGGTCTTCCTGCCGCGCGGCAATCCCGATGGACAGCTGGTTTCCGGCGACCCCGCTTTTCCTGAGGAGCTTCACAAAGGCTCCCGCCCGGAGAATACTGAGATTTTTCCAGTATTCAGGACCTTTGGGCAATGTTTTTCCGGACGAGATAACAATATTGATTTCCCGTTTTTCCTGCGCGTCAGCGTCGGCCAGAAAACTGGCCAGTTGATCCAGAAACTTCTGCTGGTCAGGCCGAAAGACACTGGTCCCGTCCTCGAACAGGTCGGCAGAGTTCACGGTGACTTTCAGAATATTGCCGCCCCTGGTTGGAAATTTGCCCTCAAAGCCGACCAGCGAGGCAAAAACACCGCGAATCTGTTCATAAAATTCATCATTGGGTGTTATGGCATCATCATTTGCCGAAACATCAACAAAATCGGCCTCCGGCTCATAAGGGTTTTTGAACGCCCGGGTCACACTTTCCGTGGCGGCATTGACCTTGTTCTGATCCTGATTTGAAATTGAATTCATCACGACAAAAAACGCCAGCACAATCAGATAGAGCGAGACAAAAAGACCGGTCGTGTCATTGCTGTTGGAGGATTTCCCGGAATCCGCAGGATCGGATAATCCTGTACTGTCAAAAATATTGCTCATCTTCTCAGACGTTTTCCCGGGTTTCTGCCGATATTAACCATAATCTCCCGAGCCTATATAAAAGTTACGGGACAATCAATCAAAGCTGTCAAATAAAGCGTCTATGGCATCCTGATCATTCGCCGTTACCTGACATTGCGGGCCTGCAAGCAGGGACGCATCCTCATCAGGGGCATGGTCCTCTTCGGCCTTGATGTGGGAATCTGTATCCCCTATGGCTCTGGCAAGATTTGCCAGCTTTTCTTCGAGATATTTCAGGGTATTGACCACCTTGGTCACCCGCTGTCCGGTAATATCCTGAAAACTTGACGCCTCGAAAATATGGGTTGAAATGACCATAAGCCTCTCGCCGGTCTCCCCCCCCACGGTCGCGGCCAGTTCCGATATTTCCTCGGCAGAATCCATGATTTTGGAGGCAGCCTCTTCTGTTGCAAGCACCACATGATCCAGTTGGTCGCTGGCCTCGGGTATCTTGTTTTCACTCAGATGTTTTGGCTGAATATCCACAAGGTCGGCCTTGGTCTGTTCGATATGTTTTAACAGATCACGCAGTTCTTCCTGAAAATGGACCTCCTGCAGATCAAAATCACCCTCGAATGTGCCCATGACCTCACCAATGACGGTACATACTTCTGAAACTTCCAGCGTGTTACCCATCTTCTGGCGAATATTTTCTATTCTGTCTTCCAGTGAAACCTTGTTTAAATGCATCTTTGCCTCACATTATTTTTACATAGCCCGTATCTTTTGAAAAGCAGTATAGCTTCATAGAGTTAATAGCTGGTAAATCCTGCCAGCCCCCGGCAGGAAATATGACCCCGGCGGGAAATATCTTGCGGAGACGGCAGCGTGTCAGCCCTCTATTTTTGGTAATTTCATTCTGGTGGCGAGACTGACCGTCAGTTTCTTGGCCTTGTCGAGATTCATTTTAGCCAGAATGGCCCCCATCTTTTTTTCCTTCATATTTTCAACAATCGAGATCAATACATCATCATCAAGATCATTGAAAATCTTGGCGGCATCCTTGGGTTTCATTGCCGAATAGATTTTAACCAGACTGTCGAGCTGGGCCTTTTCAATTGCTTCATGCTTTTTCAGGGCGGCATTAATGGTTTGTTCAATTTTTTTCAGGGAGTTGGTCCGTTCCGTGATACGCAGTTCCACCGCCCTGAGCAAAGTTTCCCGGTCATCAAGTTCCCTTGCACGCCGGTCGAGTTCCTCGCGGCGCTCTGAAAGTTTCTGCAAATATTCAATTTCCTTGCGGGTCGGCGCGCTGCTTAATTGCCGGGGAGCCTCTTCACCGGCGGGGGCGGCTTCCTTGTCACCCTCCTGCGGTTTTTCGGCTTTGCTCTCCGTCTCCGGGGCGCTGTTCCGGGCAAAAGCCTCTTCCACCCCAACGGAAAAATCGACAATCCTGACCCCGAGAATCATTGACATAATGATGATGGTCAGGGGCAGTAAACGAATTTTCTTTGTCATGGTCTTACCTAACCTTTTTCAGAGTTTCCAGCATTTCACTATCTTCTTCGGCGGACAGCTCTTCCTCCGCAGGGTCTTCATCTGTTTCAGCGGCCCGTTGCGGCACAAGGCCGCGCTCAATCCGGTCAGCCAGACTGGAGCCGCTTTCGGTAATAATTTCCAGCTCATCCGCCAGCATCCGCGATTTGGCAATCAGGCTTTCGAGCCGGGATTCCTCTGAAAGGGCGGTCTTCTTCAGGCTTTCCACCGATGACTGCGCCGTGATAATGGCGGCATTCAACCGGTCAATCAGGCCCGCCATTTCACTGTGGCTGTTGCGGAAGGCCTTGAGCTTGATATTCAGCATCACAGAATAGATGATCATCACAGCGACCAGAATGATAATGACAATATCCAGAGCCAGCGTCATCTCAGAGCGCCCCCTTCTTCTTGTCCAGGACTTTCTCGATCCTGACCGCCACATGCCGCCCGAGCTTGCCGACCCGGCCTGTCATCATGGGGATGCCTGAACAACGCACCTCCACCTCGCTTTCCGCCTGGGTATCCAGCATCATTGTCTGCCCGACCTCCAGCCCCAATACTTCCCCGAGCGTCATGTTATGTTCATCCAGGATGACTTCCAGCGGCACTTCGGTATTATACAGCTCTTTCACCAGATGACCTTCCCAGATGGAATCGCGGCCAAATTTTTCCCCCATAAAACGCTGAAGCAGCAATTCGCGAATTGGTTCGATGGTGGCATAAGGCAGCACCAGTTCCATCCGCCCGCCACGGTCCTCCATATCGGCCCGCATCCGGATCAACAGAGCGGCATTTGTCGGCTGGGCGATGCTGGCAAAGCGCGGGTTGGTCTCCAGCCGGTCCAGTTTGAATTCTACCGGGCTTAACGGCTCGAACGCCTCGCAAAGGTCTTTGAGCATCACCGTCAGCATTTCCTCAACCAGTGTATGCTCGATTGTGGTATAGGGCCGCCCCTCAATCCGCATCGGCGCCGTGCCGCGCCGCCCGCCAAGCAGGGCGTCAACCACTGAATAAATCAGGTTACTGTCAATGGTGATCAGGCCGTAATTATCCCATTCCTTGACGTAAAAAACCGCGAGCATTGCCGGTAACGGGATCGAATTGAGATAATCACCGAATCTGATTGAGGTCATATTATCAATCGAGACTTCAAAATTATCCGAGGTAAAATTTCTGAGAGAGGTTGACATCATCCGAACATAACGGTCGAAAATAATATCGAGCATCGGCAGGCGTTCGTAAGCCACCAGTCCACTGCTGATCAGGGCCTGAATGCCGGATTTTGACCCGGTATCCTCGTCTTCGCCGTCAAAGCCCAGAAGGCTGTCAATTTCCGTCTGGTCCAGCACCCGGTCAGTGCCGCCCATGGCCGCCGCCATGTCATCGTCACCCTCAATCAGGGCGTCATCCTGCCCGTCATCGCCGCCTTCAGCGGCCATGGCTGCCCATTCGGCGGCAACGGCGTCATCATCAATTTCTTCTTCGTCAGACATAATCCGGATTATCCGTTAACCAGCATTTCCTTAAACAAAACATCATTCACCCGGGTCGGGTAAACGGCGTCATTTACTTTGATCAGCAATTCCTCCTTGAGCCGGAACATTCCCGCCGATCCATTCAGATCTTCAACCCGAAGTTCGCGCAGATAGGTTTGAAACTGATCAATAATAAGGGGCATTTTCTTATTCAGTTCTTCCAGAGAGGATTGTTTATCCACCTCAAGGGCAACTGTCAGTTTGAGATATTTGGGCTTTCCCCCCGCCGTGTCAATATTCACCAGCATCGGCGCCAGTTCTAGAAACAGCGGCTCTCCGGCTTTCTCCTCGCCGGCCTCCCCTTCCCCTTCCTGGGTGCCATGTTCCGCATCCGCCGTTTGCTCATCCTCGCCGCCGGACAGGAAGAAATACGCCGCCCCGCCCCCCAGAGCCAGAATGAATACCGCAACCACGGCAATGATAATTATCTTCTTGCCACTGGTTTTCTTCTGTTCAAGACCCTCTGCCAGATCATCTTCATCTGCTTCGGAATTATTTTCATCACTCATTATACCAACCCGCCCCGGTCACAGTCTGCTGTCATACGGGGACTCAAAAATGCCGTTCCATGAACAAAATGTAAATCTTTATTATTAACAACTCGTTAGGAAGAACCCTGTTCCCCATCCATTATGGTTAATAAAATACACTATAGCAGGCGATCCGGTGAAATGAAAGAGGGTAGCAGGCAATATCAGCGGAAGATTTTACCGGGCAAACTCTGCCCTTTCCCGGAGATTCTGCCATGACAATATCATAACATATTGTTTTTGCTCAGTTTTATTACTGGCACAGGATATGCATAGATGGAATCGGGAAAAATCGAACGGCCAGAAAGGACCCAAGATGGACACAACATTAACAATTGCGCTTTCGCATCAGGTCGCCCGACGGCGCCAGATGAGTATAATCGCCAATAATATTGCCAACATGAGCACCACCGCCTTCAAGCGGGAAAATGTCATGTTCAGCCAGTATGTCAAGGAGGTCAACGGCAGCCTGCCAAAGTCAGTCAGGAATATTTCCTACGTTCAGGATTTGGGCGTGGCGCGGAACATGAAGGATGGCCATCTTGAAACCACCGGCAATCTTTTTGACATCGCCCTGAATGGCGACGGGATGTTTCAGGTCAAGCGGGGAAATGGCGATCTGGCCTATACCCGGAATGGCCATCTGGCCCTGTCTCCTGATTATACATTGATCACCTCCACAGGTCAGGAAATTATGGATCAATCAGGCAAATCCATAAAAATACCGCCGAGGATAACCAATATTAAAATAGCGGAAGATGGCACCATATCATCCCCGAAAACCGGACAGATCGCCAAATTGAATGTGGTAAGATTTACCAATGAATCCAGTTTGAAAAAAATAGGCGAAAATATGTTTAATTCAGACGCTCCCCCCCTGCCGGCAACCAATTATCATATTATTCAGGGCATGATCGAAGGATCAAATGTCCAGCCGATTATCGAACTTACCCGCATGATTGAAGTCAGCCGGTCCTATATTGAAACCGCAAAGCTTATTGACAATCTCCAGCGGGCCAGAAGCCGGGCTATCAACCTGCTAGGCAAGGTTGGATAGAACCAAAGACACAGGATACGCATTATGAAAGCACTTAGTATAGCCGCAACCGGCATGATCGCCCAACAGCTTAACGTGGAAGTTATTTCCAATAATATCGCCAATATGAATACCACAGGATTTAAACGGCAAAGGGCAGAATTTCAGGACCTGCTCTATCAGAATATTGAACGGGTCGGGGCCAATTCCTCTGATACCGGAACCATTACCCCCACCGGCATTCAGGTCGGCGTCGGGGTGAAAACCGGTGGCGTTTACCGGATTACCCAACAGGGCAGTGTTGTGGGGACGGGAAACCCGCTTGATCTTGCGGTCAATGGCAATGGTTATTTCCGCATCACTCTGCCCAACGGCGATGACGCCTATACCCGCTCGGGATCATTCCAGCTCGGCCCGACCGGTCAGATCGTCACGATCGAAGGATACACCGTCTCGCCCGGCCTGACGGTCCCCCAGGGGGCAACCGATATTACCATCAATCCCAACGGCGAGATACTGGTCAAGCTGCAGGGACAGATCACCCCGAGTAATATCGGGCAGCTTGAACTGGTTACCTTCCCCAATCCCGCCGGTCTTGAGGCGATTGGCGATAACCAGTTTCTTGAAACCCCTGCCTCCGGCACCGCCAATGTCGGGGTTGCCGATACGCCGGGTTTCGGGGTGATACAGCAGAAATTTCTGGAAAATTCCAATGTAAACTCGGTTTCGGAAATTACGGCCCTGATCACGGCACAAAGGGCCTATGAGATGAACAGCAAGGTGATCACAACCGCCGATCAAATGATGAGCGTGACCTCTAATCTGAGATAGAATAATATGATGAACCGCATAATATTAGGCAGTCTGTTGCTGATCCTGTCCTGGACCACAACCCCGCAGTTATCCTTTGCCCTCGCAGAGGTAAAGGCCACCGCCACTGTCACCGGTGCGGTGATAACACTGGGCGATGTGCTGGAAAATCTGGAGGAGGGCCGGGATATCCGGGTGATGGATTCCCCCGCGCCCGGAGAGAAAATATCCATCCCGACCCGCTATCTGGTCACCCTCACCCGGCAGCATAATATTTATTGGCAGAATAGTCGCGCCGTGCGCCGGATTATCGTCACCCGAAAAGGCAAAAGCATCCGGCACAAGGATCTGAAGTCCCTGATCGGGCGGGAATTGTCAGCCCGCAAACTGACAGACCGGCAAACAAAATTTTATTTTACCAGTCGCAATGCCAGACTTTATCTGCCGGAGGACAGCAGCATCGACGACATCACCCTTGAAGACCTCTCTTTCGATCAGAAAAGCAGAAAATTCTCCGCCCTGATCTCTCTCCCCGCCGGCAATGGCAGCCACACCACCGCGATTGTCCGGGGCCGCACCCAGGCCATAAGCTACGTTCCGGCCCTGAATAAATCTATTCTGCCCGGGCAGGAAATTACCGAAAAGGATATTACATGGGTGGCCATGCCAAACCTGCATATTGGCCGCAATATTATCCGCCGCAAGGATCAGGTTGTCGGTCTTACCCCCCGGCGCCAGTTGAATGACAAAACCCCGCTTAAACTCAGCGACCTGAAACGGCCCGTAATTGTCAGCCGGGGCAAGATGGTCAGCATCATCTACAGGTCGGGGAAAATTAGTCTTACGGCACTTGGCAAGGCGGCAGAGAATGGCGGACAGGGTGATATTATTCGGGTGATCAACAGCAAGTCGCATAAAAATATTGACGCCATGGTGATCGGCCCGGGACGGGTGCAGGTCCTGACAGCCCGCAGTAATCTGGTACGCAGTAATCTGGCCCGCAATAACCTGGCCCAACTGAATTAGGGTCCGTTAACAATCAAGGATTATTAAAATGAGTCATTCATCCTTCATCTTCCGCACCCCGGGGATAAAAACAACATTTTGGCTGGTGCTTGCCCTGATTCTTCTGCTGCCGGGCTGCAGTGCCCTTAACCGGATCAGCAATATCGGCGCGACCCCTGATCTGGCACCAATCAAACCTGAACGTGTTGTCCCCCAGCAGAACAGACCATCAGACAGAAGCATTCAGGTGGCGCCCCGACAGAATATTAACAAGGTTCATCCGGGAAATTCTCTCTGGCGGATCGGGTCAAAGAATTTCTTCCGGGATCAGCGCGCCAGCAAAGTCGGTGATATTCTGACCGTCAATGTTGTCGTTAATGATGATGCTAGTATTGATAACAAAACAACCCGGACCCGCGCCAATTCTGATAAGGCCAACAGCACCAAATTTCTCGGCCTTGAAAGTCAACTTGGCAAAATTCTGCCCAACAGTGTTGACCCGACATCGCTGGTGGATATGGGCAGCACAACATCCAATGTCGGCAGTGGCAAGGTTGACCGCAAGGAATCAATTAACCTGACACTTGCCGCCGTGGTAACCCAGATACTGCCCAATGGCAATATGGTCATACAGGGACGTCAGGAAGTCCGGGTAAATTTTGAAGTAAGGGAACTGACGGTTATGGGCGTTATCAGGCCGGAGGATATAAGTTCGACCAATACCATAGACCATACCCAGATTGCCGAAGCCCGAATTTCCTATGGGGGCCGGGGCCAGCTCACCGATGTCCAGCAGGCCCGTTATGGCTCGCAACTATTCGACATCCTGTTTCCTTTCTAGGAATATCTTTGTGAAATATGTGTTCAGCGGATGATGGCAACATTCATCCGCCACTTCCCCCACAAAGAAAAAGGACCGTACCAGAAGAGTACGGTCCTTTTATTTTACAGGATGATATAGTCGCCGGTTTTTTTTAAGAATCCCGGTGGACTTTTTCATATTTCTCATGCTCTTCCTGGGCTTCCAGAGTCATCATGGCAATCGGGCGGGCATCCAGCCGCTCCAGATCAATCGGTTCTCCGGTTACTTCGCAATAACCATATTCCCCCTTTTTAATTCTCTCAATTGCCGCATCAATTTTGGCAATCAGTTTACGCTGCCGGTCACGGGTTCGGAGTTCAATCGACCAGTCGGTTTCCGATGAGGCCCGGTCGGCAATATCAGGCTCCTTCTGGCTGTCCTCCTGAAGATGGGCCAGCGTCTCTCTGGATTCGCGCAGAATTTCGTCTTTCCAGTCTGTGAGCTTGTTATAGAAATATTGTGTCTGATACCGATTCATAAATTTTTCGTCTGGTGAAGGTTTATATCCTTCCGGCAATTTGGTTTCCATCAATAACCTCTGATTATATCCGTCCGAAATACTGCTTGCTTTTGGAGGACAACCTACTCAACTCATCCCCGGATTTCAAGGGTTAATATTGCGGTCAATATTACGGTCAATATTACGGGGGAGCGCCACAAGGGCAAAAGCTGTATTTACAGCATTTCAAGCTTTGCCAGTTCCACTCTGACCCGGAGTTCCATATCGGCCAGAATCTCGTCAAGAGCAGGGTCATTTGTCAGGCTGCGCTGCCGGGAAACCACCCTGATAACATCTTTCAGGTTATGACGGGGAATTTGCCCGGCAAGCAATCCGTGGCGGATCATTTCCAGATGCCCCAGAAGATCATCGGCAAAATCGAGTCCTTCCCGACGGCCTTTACTGTCCGCCGGGATCTCCTGCAGGGATAACAGGGAACTGACCGCCGTCAGGGGGGAGGTGCCGCTCGGCGGCGCGGCAGAAGATACCTCCTCCGGAGACAGATTTTTGCCAAATTCCGCCTTGCTGCTGCGTCGCTTTTTTCCCTTGCGCGACACGGTCGTAATTCTTCCCGGTCCTTTTATTTCCATAGAGTCCTCACAAGATTGGGGTCAGGATATATAAGTAACAGATCATGGCACGGCTTCATAGACAGAACTGGTCTTTATTGCCCGGCAAGCCTTGCCCTGCAACGGGAAAAATATTCTCAATATGCCGGACTTTGCACGCATCATAGATATTTAGAAGGCAAAATACTTATACAAAACAATATGTTATATATTATTTATCTTTCCGTTATTTCTGGCATGAATTTCGCATAACCCTAACCGAGTAATAATGACAATTTTCTGAAACGGACTTGATATGTGGCAGAAGTTCCCCAAATGCGCCCTGAGGCAAAAGCTGGTCACCCTGATTTTGATGGCCGTCACTGCGGTGGCAAATCCGCTATCCGCCATGGCAGCATCCCGGATCAAGGATCTGGTCTCTATTGAGGGAATCAGGGAAAACCAGCTGGTCGGTTATGGTCTTGTGGTTGGACTGGACGGCACCGGCGATTCGCTCAGAAATGCCCCCTATACCGAACAGAGTATCGTCGCCATGCTGGAACGTCTCGGGGTTAATACCCGGGGGACAAAAATGAAGGGGGAAAATGTAGCCGCCGTTATGGTGACCGCAAGTTTAACACCCTTTGCCCGTCCGGGAAACCGCCTTGATGTCAGTGTAAGCTCTATTGGCGATGCCGAAAACCTGCGCGGGGGCACCTTGATCGTCACCCCGCTCAAGGGCGCGGATGGCGAGGTTTATGCCGTCGCGCAAGGCTCTGTACAGGTATCGGGATTTTCCGCTGGCGGGGCCGCGTCAAGCGTCACCCAGGGCGTGCCGACAGCAGGCAGAATTCCGAATGGCGGCATTGTCGAAAAAGAAGTCAACTATTCCATGATCACCAAGAAGAAAATTCTTCTGTCCCTGCGCGATCCGGATTTTACCACCTCGGAACGTATCGCCCGGGCGATCAATGACAAGATGAAAACCCGGGCCGCCATGGCCCTTGACCCGGCCACTGTTATGATGATCAAGCCGGACAATTATAGCAGTAATATGGTTGATCTGGTCACGGATATAGAACAGCTCTATATCCAGCCTGACCAGAAAGCCCGGGTCGTTGTTGACGAACGGTCCGGAATTATTGTGATCGGCAACGAGGTCCGGGTCGGGGAAGTGGCCATTGCCCAGGGTAACCTGACCATCCGGGTCTCGGAAACGCCGCAGGTCTCCCAGCCAAATCCCCTGGGTCAGGGCAATACCACCGTCGTTCCCAGAACAACAGTTGATGTTGAGGATAACGCCGGCAAGAAATTTGCCCTGCTGAAGCCCGGCGTCAACCTGCAGGATCTTGTTGACGGTCTGAATGCCCTCGGGATTGGTCCCCGTGACATGATTGCCATTCTGCAGGCCCTGAAAGTATCCGGCGCCCTCCATGCGGAAATAGAGGTGATGTAATGGATATGAAATTCGTCAATATTCCCCCTGCGGCCAGACTGACCCAAACTGCCAAACTGCCAAGGCCGGCCACAGCCTTTGAACGAAAGGCCCGGGATACTGCCGAAAAATTCGAGGCGGTTTTCCTGTCGCAGATTCTTAAAAGCATGTCTGTCGGCATTAAATCCGATGGTCCCTTTGGCGGCGGCAACAGCGAGGCAATTTTCAAAGATGTTATGAATGAGGAAATCTCCAAACAAATTGCCCGCAGCGGCGGCATCGGCCTTTCTGATTCCATTTACCGGGAAATACTGAAAACACAGGAAGTTGGACCAGCGAATGTCAAATAAACCAGTTTCAGATCACAAAGATTTTCTAACCGCCCTGATTGAAACCATCCGGGACCTGACCGGCATTCTGTCACGGGAGATGAAGCTGCTGAAGACCAGTCGGCCCGCAGAGGTGCAAAAACTGCTGCCAATCAAAAACCAGCTCATGGCAAGTTATCACAGGGAAATGGCCGAACTCGCCAGTCGTGGCGGATTACAGGCCAGCGGCAACGGCCCGGCAATCCGCCGGCTAAAACGGGAAGCGCGGATTTTCCAGGAAACCCTGACCCGCCATAAAAGACTGGTCATGGCCCTGAAGAAAATTTCCGAGAGCATGATCAAGGCGATAAGCGAGGAAGTTGTCAAAAGTGAAAACCGGACAAATCGCTACGCTGCCGACGGCTCGAAATCTGCCAGAAAATCCCCGACGTCAATCACTCTGAACCAGACTGTCTGAACGGCTAAAATTCACTCCGAAACCAGTTTATCACTCAATCTGGATATTTCCTTGTCAATATCCCTGATATCGGCAATCAGAGCCTTGCCATGTTCAGGCGACAAATCAAGCACCAGCCGCAATATATTCATCCAGTTCAGATTATTGCGCGCCCGGGCCATTTCAATCTGGTCAACCAGCTTCCCGTCGCCTTTCCCCTGGCTGTTATCCCAGCTGACCGAGATAGAATATTTATCAAGACTTTTGCCGTATTTTTCGTAAACCCCGCCTTTCCCCTCGTCCCAGTCTTTTCTGGTCAGGCCCAGAAGATGGACACCGATACGTTTGCCGTTATTAATAATATCCGACCTTTTGAAGCCTTCATCCTCGAACAGAAATTTTTTATGCAGCTTGACCACCCTGTCATTGCCTTCGATGACCTGACAGTTCAGTTTTTGCATATCCAGCGCGTCAAAAATAAAATTGATAAAGGCAAATTCCAGAGCGGAACCAAGTCCGGCAGGGGCCTTTTCCGTCAGGTAAAAGGCCCAGTCCGCTTTCTTGTGAGGATAATCAATGGCATTGACACTGGCAATCCCGACGGGGCAACCCTCACCATCAATAACAACAAAAATTATCTGCCTTTGATCGCCCTTGATCCGGCTCAACCACGCCAGATGCTCATTCAGCTCGATAATACGGTCGGTAAACATCCATTTGCGGACAGTATCCTCATTACGCATTTCGCGTATGCCCAACTGGACCTCTGTGCTGACATCCGTCAGGGGAATCAGGTTAATTTGCCGGGGACGCCTGTTATCTTTTACAGTCATGGTAAATATCCCTGATATTCTGTCACTAAAAGCAGGCCTGAACCGAACTGACTTCATAAAATTATCCTCTCCCTTATATCTTATTGTTCGTCACGCATCAATTCATATTCCGAATAAAGCAGAGTGCTGCCGACGATTCCTGTCCCCTGCTGTGCAAGCTTTGCCGGGCAGATGGCAGAATCTTCCTGCCATAATGGTCTATCTTTCCCCCGTTTAATTTTATCTTTATATTTCAATATGTTATAGGACATAAAAAACTGGCACACCTCTTGCATTTCATATTATTGGTATATCCCTGTGAACGGGATACGACATGTTCAGAATGCAACTCATGGAAGGAGAGCGGAATGGCTTTCTCAGTCAATACAAATGCCAGTGCCCTGTCGGCGCTGCTCAATTTGAATACAACAACCAAAGACCTGGAAGTTACCCAGACCCATATCAACACCGGTCTGAAAATCGCCACCGCCAAGGATAATGCCGCAATTTTCTCGATCGCCCAGAAACTTCGGGCCGATCTGAGAGGGTTCAATGCGGTCAAGCAGAGCCTTGACCGGTCTGTCAGCACATCTGACATTGCCCTTGCCGCCGCGTCATCAATATCGGACCTGTTGATCCAGATGAAGGAAAAGGCAGTCGCCGCCGCCGATGCCGGGCTTGACAATACCAGCCGGACGGCGCTGAACGAGGATTTCAAAGCCCTGCGCGACCAGATCAGCATCATTGTCGCCAATGCGGAATTCAATGGCACCAATCTGATAGATGGCGGAACCGATGCGGTTGTGGCCATCACCAACCCCAATGCCACCCAGACCATCACCATCGCCCATCAGAATCTGACCCTCGGCGGCGGCAATATTACCATCACGGCGGCTCAGGCGATTACCTCGCAGGCTCTCGCCTCTGCGGCGGTCGGCAATATTTCAGTATCTCTTGCTGCGGTCAGTGTGGTTCTGACAAAATTCGGCGCCGGTGGCAAATCACTGCAATCCCAGCGGGTTTTTGCCGACAAGATTTCCAATACCATCGAAATCGGCATCGGCAATCTGGTGGACGCCAATATGGCCAAGGAAAGTGCCAACCTGCAATCCCTTCAGGTCAAGCAGCAGCTCGGGGTTCAGGCCCTGTCGATTGCCAATAAGGCGCCGCAATCCATTCTGAGACTGTTCCAGTAAAAAGCCCGCAAGGCGCATTTCAGAACAGGATTTACCCATCTGCGGGAGAATGGTCCGGCACAGCCTTTCTCTCCCGGATGTCCTGAAATTACGACATTTATTTTTTAAAGGACCCCGAAAATGGCCTTCTCTGTTAACAGCAACGCAATTGCTTTATCAGCCCTCTTTAACCTGAATGCCACCACACGTGAACTTGGAACAACCCAGACCCATATAAACACCGGCCTGAAAGTTGCGACCGCCAAAGACAATGCGGCTATTTTCTCCATTGCCCAGAAGCTCCGCGCTGACCTCAAGGGCTATAACGCGGTCAAGCAGAGTCTGGACCGGTCAATCAGCACCTCTGATGTTTCCCTTGCCGCCGCCGGGTCCATTTCAGACCTGCTGATCCAGATGAAGGAAAAAGCTGTCGCCGCCGCCGATTCCGGACTTGATGCCACCAGCCGCTCGGCCCTGTCAGAAGATTTCAAGGCGCTGAGAGACCAGATTACGATTATCATTAATAATGCGGAATTTAACGGTGCAAACCTGATTGACGGCGGGACGGACGCCATTGTCGCCATCACCAACCCCAATGCCAGCCAGACCATCACCATCGCCCATCAGAATCTGACCCTCGGCGGAGGGATTATTTCCATCACTGCGGCCCAGACCATCACGACACAGGCCCTGGCCTCTGCGGCTTTGGGCAATATTTCCACCTCTCTTGCGGCGGTCAGTGTCACCCTGACCAAGCTCGGGGCCGGCGGCAAATCACTTGAAGCCCAGCGGGTTTTTGCCGACAAGATTTCCAATACTATCGAAATCGGCATCGGCAATCTGGTGGACGCCAATATGGCCAAGGAGAGCGCCAATCTTCAGGCCCTTCAGGTCAAGCAGCAGCTCGGGGTGCAGGCCCTGTCAATTGCCAATAAGGCACCGCAGGCAATCCTCAGGATATTCGGGTGACGGCCTTTTTCTTTTTTTGCATCTGTGATACCCTGTTGAAAACAGTCCGGAACCGGAAATCATAATGACCAGACAGACTCCGCAGGATGACGATATTTTTCTGAAAGGCAGGATTGTCGCCCTGCGCCAGCCTGACATCGAAAAGGATGTGCTGCGGGGCCATTGGCACAGCTGGTTCAATGACAGGGACACTACGGAATATCTTGTTCACGGGGTCTATCCGGTCAACCGCGAGCAACAGGCGGAAATCGTCGCCCGGGAAATGGCCGACCCGACATCCCTGCTGCTGGTCGCGCTTGAGAAGGAAACATCGCGGCATATCGGCGTATTGAGCCTGAAATCAATCAACCCCGCCCTGCGTACGGCATCGCTCAGCATTGTTTTCGGTGATCGCTCCGTCAGCGGTGCGGCGCTCGAATCTGTGGCGCTTTTAACCAAACACGGCTTTGACCGGCTCAACCTTCAGCGGATATATGGTGGCCAGCATGCCGGTCACTGGCGCTGGATGAACACACTGGAGCTGATCGGTTATCGACTTGACGGCTATCAGCAGGATTACGCCATCCGCAACGGCGAAAAATATGACACCGTAAGCTATGCCATAACCTCTGACAGATTTTACCGTCTGCAAGGTCAGCGCGGCGGCAATATCTGCGGCGACAGACTTGATGAGCTGCTGAAACAAAAAAGTCCAAAAAACAAAACCGCCCTTATGAAACAGTTTTTCCACGATCTTTACGACGGCGGACAATAGGACCGAGTTCCAGCACCGCGACCCCGAGCGCCCGGGCCTCGACCAGCAACGCCGAGCCAAGACCGGCCACCAGACATGATGAAAGGATGGCCTCAGTCGCCGACCCGTCTTTACCGACCCTGATCGTTATATTTTTATCGCTCAGTGCCGGGTAGCTGTCATATTTTCCTGCGGTATCCTTTGGATGGGGCCGGATGATCAGGTGGCAAGGGGGGCGCATATCGGATATATATTCCGAAATCCGCCCGGACTTCACCAGGTCAATCAGGCAGTCAAGACAGTCAAATTCATTAACCTCAAAGACAAGACCCATCGCCTGCATCTCGCGAATATAGTCGGAGGCAAACAGGATGGGACCGTCTGCCCGCCGCCTATGGCCCCGCGCCCGGACCCTGCTATAGTCCAGATACAGGTCGCCCGAGACAAATATCGCCTGTTCCGGCAATCCGAGAGAGCGCATCTTCGGAACCGCCGAGCCGTCAATCAGCGATACCCGGTCCGGCAGCACCACCGCCCCGTCCTTATCGCGAAACCGCAGATCAATATTGTGAACGGCATCGAGAAAGGCCGTGGTCGCAATGCCAAGCCGCCGGGCAGAGCGCCAGATGGCCTGTTCCGTCCGGTCATCCACATGACAGGTGCCGGTGATAATCTGTCCGGGATTTTTGCTTTCGAGATAATCACCTATTTCCTGTTCCAACGCTATCCCCGGCCATTGTTCTGCGCAGGTGCCATTTTGCCGCCAGATATCACCGGCATAATCCTTGGCAATTACGATAATGTCGGGACAGGAAGTCAGACCCAGCCGGGCGAACAGCGCCTTTCTGTTTTCGCAGTCCGGGCCGGTGAGAATATGATGCAGGGCCACCAGTTGATTGGTGGCCCCCGGGTCGCGGCTGATGAGAAGAATTTTGGTCATCTACCCTTCCAGTCCGGACATTTTTCTGATATCGGCACATATTCCGAGCGCCGACAGGGCATTTTCCCCGGTGGAAAACAGCGCGGCCCCGGTTATCAGATGGTCATGGATATTGGACAGCGCATTAAGCATCCCCCGGTCAAGATCACATGTGAAGCTCTGTTCCCCCCGGTCTTTTATGCGGATTGTTATCCGGTTGCTGAAATCTGTCAGGCTGATGCGGGCGCACTCAAAAACAAGATCGAGATCAAAGACCATGCCGTGGCGCACATCCGAACCAATCAGCTCAACCGGCGCCCCGTTACGGCTTTCAAGATGCGCAGAAATAGTCGGATCATCGGGCCAGAAATCACGGGTGATGACGCCCGCCGCTGTCACTTTCAGGGGGCCGGTCAGCATCTGGATCAGGTCGGTCATATGGGAGCCGTTATTATATAATCCCTTGTTGTAACAGGCTTTCGCTGACAGGAAATCGCCGTATTCCCCGTCCGATATCTGACGGGCAAGGCGCCTGATATGCGGATCAAACCGCCGCAGATAATTGACCGCCAGCCTGCCCTGATAGAGCGCCGCCATATCCCGGGCAGAGGCGATCCGGTCAGTCAGCGGCTTTTCACAGAAAACCAGCCTCGGGTTAGTGGAATGAAGTTTTCGCAGTATTTTCTCATGCCCCGGCGTCGATGTGCAAACCGAGATAACATCAAAATCACGATCCGCAAGCGCCTGATCAAGGCTTTCGTAAACCTGACCCACCTGCCATATTCTGGCAAATTCCTCCGCCCGCGCATGGTCCCGGTCGATACAGCCCGACAGGTCAAAACCCTCATGAAGCTGAAAGGCCTTGGCATGGGTCTGGACATCCGGCCCCGCAATATCCCCCTCGTCATAGCCGCCGGCAATCGCGCCACAGCCAATGATCAGGGTGGAAAATCCTTGCCGCATCAGATTACACTTTCACCCGGCCAATATCCTGGTTGATCCGGCGTATTTCCGGATGGGCAGACAGGAAAGCCACCACATCCTCGATGGTGAAGTCGGGATGTTCCGGCAACAGAGACTCCAGAACCGCCGAGATCACCTGAAAATCCTCGGGCGTATCAAGGGTGACGGACATATCCGGGCCGCGCTGCCGGTCAGGCGTCGGCATATATTTCACCGAATAACGTTCCGGCGTCTGATAGAGCGGGCGGCTGACATGCTCAAAATCAAGCGGGTCATTGGTGCGCCGATAGGCATCGGCAAGTATCGCGCTGCTGAAAACCTGTACCGCGAAGCCAAGCGGATGGGCCAGCCCCCTGTCAAATTCATCAATATCAAGATTGGACAGATAATCCACTCCGCTGTCGAAATACTCCGCCACCGCCACATCAATCAGCGCCGGGTCGAGCAGCGGGCAATCGCCGGTCAGTTCAACAATGATGTCGGCCTGATAAAATTCAGCCGCCTCGACAACCCGGCTCATGACATTATCCTCACTGCCCCGGTAGGAGTGGACCCCGAGCCGTTCTGCTTCTTTGACCAGCACATCATCGGTGTCATTAACCGTGGTGGCGATAACAATATCATCAAGTATTTCCGAGCGCTTCACCCGATCCACCATATGGGCCAGCATGGTCTTGCCGAGGCATTCTTTCATCACCTTGCCCGGCAGGCGGCTTGACGTCATCCGCGCCTCTATGGTGGCAATAATCCGGGGTTTGCCGCTCATGCCTGCCCCCTGACAATATCTGAAATCTGCGCCACCACACAGGCAACATCATCTTCCGACATTGATACATGCAGGGGCAGGGACAGGGCGCGGGCATAATAATCTTCCGCACCGGGCCGGGACAGGGGACCATATTTATCGACATAAAAAGGCTGGGTATGAATCGGGATATAATGGACCTGACTGCCAATATTTCGCGCCGCGAGCCTGCCAACAAAATCATGGCGGGGAATGCCAAGGGCCGGAAAATCAATCAGGACCACATAAAGATGACGGGTGGCCCGGCAGCCCGGAACGGCGGGAACCGGCCTGATATGGTCGGATAATCCCCCGAACAGCCGGTCATATTTTGCTGTGAGAAGATGCCGTTTTTCGATAAATGACGACAGCTTGCCCAACTGACTGAATCCAAGGGCCGCATGTATGTCACTCTGGCGATAATTATAGCCGAGAAGCTGCATCTCGTAATACCAAGGGGCCGGAGTTTCCGGCGCAACCCGCAAATTTTGCGGATTTCTTTCCAGCCCGTGATTGCGCAGCAAAGCCAGCCTGTCATACACATCCCGGTCATTGCAGGTCACCGCCCCGCCCTCGCCCATGGCGATGGTTTTGACCGGATGAAAGGAAAAAACCTCCATATCGGCAAAATGACAATCGCCGACCAGGTGGCTCCCGCCCTGCCTGTCCCGGTATATGCTGCCGAGCGCATGACAGCTGTCGATAATTATTTTCCAGCCCTGCTCATTGGCAATCGCGGCAATCTCCTCAATCTCCGCGACCTCCCCCAGCAGATTGACCGGAATGACCGCCTTGATTGAACGCATTTCGTCCGGTGAAAGATTTGCCATCAGATCACGGATATCCTGCGCCCGCATCAGGCCGCTTGCCGGGTCAATATCGCTGAACAGCACATCGGCCCCGCAGAATAAAGGCGCGTTAGCGGTCGCAACAAAACTGATCGCCGGGACAATCACCCGGTCGCCCGCGCCAATTCCCAAAGCCATACAGGCCAGATGCAGGGCCGCCGTGCCACTTGAACAGGACAGGGCATAACAGCTGCCCGTCACATCCCGCAATCTGTCCTCGAATTTTTTAACCATCGGGCCGGTGGTCAGCCAGTCACCGCGCAAGACCTCTGCCACTGCCTGAATATCATCCTCGTCGATGAGCTGACGACCATAGGGCAGATATATGGGGTCTTTGCCGGTCATATTATTTTCAGCAACTCCTGAAACCGGGCATCGTCAAGCCATTCTGTATTGGTGTCGCTGGCATAGTCAAAATCTTCGGCAACCCGGGACGCCTGATGATCCATATAATAGTCATCGGTCCAGAAATTAAATTGCGGCGTAATGATATAGCGGTCCTCAAGGGCGATGGTCTGACGGCCATCATCACGGGTAATCATCTGTTCATGAAGCTTTTCCCCGGGACGAATGCCGACTTCGCGTATCTCCATACCGGGGGCAAGGCTCCGGGCCATATCGCTTATTTTCATACTGGGGATTTTCGGGATAAAAATCTCGCCGCCCTGCATCATGTCAAGATTGCTCAGGACAAAATCGACCCCCTGACGCAGGGTGATCCAGAAACGGGTCATCCGCATATCAGTCACCGGCAGATGGTCGCTGCCCTCGGCAACAAGCCTCTGGAAGAAGGGAACTACCGAGCCGCGCGAGCCAAGAACATTGCCGTACCGCACCACGGAGCAGGAGAAATCCTGACTGCCACCAAGGCTGTTGGCGGCGACAAATATCTTGTCCGAGGCAAGCTTTGACGCCCCGTAAAGATTGATCGGGCTTGCCGCCTTGTCGGTCGAGAGGGCAATGATTTTTTTCACCCCGCACCAGATGGCGGCCTCCGCCAGATTCTGGGCGCCGAAAATATTGGTCTTGATACATTCAAACGGATTATATTCGGCAATCGGCACATGTTTCAGGGCGGCGGCATGAATGACATAATCCACCCCCCTGAGCGCCATATCAAGGCGATTTCTGTCGCGGACATCACCGATAAAAAATCTGAGGCTTTCAAATTTGGCATGCCCGGAAAAGGATTTTTCCATTTCATACTGCTTCAGCTCATCCCGGGAAAATATAATCAGACGATTCAGATTGGCCCGGTCAAGCAGGGTCCGGGTCAGCATCTTGCCAAAAGAACCGGTGCCGCCGGTAATCATCAGGGTCGCCCCGTCGAGAAAACCGAGGTCACTCTTGAAAGACCGGATCATTATCTCATCCATCATTCACCCCTGTCTCTTTTCGAAAACCCACCAGGTGGAATTATCCAGTCCGGTCATCGCCTTCCACTCAAACCCGTAACCAAGGCATTTAAGGTCCGGAAAATTATCGAGCCAGAAAGCCCCGTAATCGCGCTTGAACAGCTTGTCACCATGTCCACGATAGGGAATTGCTTCCGGCTTGTCCGAGAAATATTCATTGCAGACAATATATTTCCCCGATGATTTATGGATATTCCGGCAAGCCGCCAGCAGATCATCATGATGAATATGGATCAGTACCCCGGCGGTGAAGGCCAAATCCACCGGCACATCAGGCAGAGTGAAATCACCGGCAAAACCGTCCTGAAGATTGGCCGGGGACACCACCCCTTCCTCTACCAAAACCTGCCGGGCCTTGGCATTTGGCTCGACCGCGAAAAATTCGGCATCACACAGCATTTTCATCGCCCGGATATTCAGGCCGATATTCGGCCCGACCTCTAGAATGGATTTTGGCATATCCGCCGCCATATAGCGGAAAATCCGGCTCCACATTGACAGCCTCATCCGCAGATGTTCATGGGACGGCGCATTACGGTCAACATAGCTGTTGCCAAAATCCCCGCGCCAGAATTTAACCTGTTCCGTTTCATCTTGTGACATTGGCTGCTCCCTGTTCGCAAATTACCATTTCTGACAATGACTATATAGATAAAAGTTAATGGATTCATTAACTTCTTTTAACCGGAAAGCAGCAAGCGGCTATTCAAACAGGGTTTTTTGCCGGATATCATGGTTAATATCCAGCCATTCAGGATTTTCGTCAAACAACTTCAGACAATCCCGCCAGCTGAAATCATCCCGACCCCCGAAAGCCCGGAGGATTCTTGAAACCAGATCAAAATCAGCCGCCTCGTCCACACACCAGCGGTGATGGCCGGATTCCTCGTTTGAGGGAAAGACCCCGCAGCGGAATTCGCTGTTCTGCCGGTAGATATAGGGGGTGACATGTTCGCGTTCATGAGGAGCCTGTCCATGATGACAGGCCTTTGTCAGGGCTTCCCGGGTGAAAACCTCAACATCCAGACCGCGCGGGAAATTTTTATCATCCAGCGTGACATAATCATAACGGTCCCGGTGATCAAGGAAATACCCGATGACCTGATCCATCAATTCCGGGTCAATCAACGGGCAATCCGACGTCACCCGGACAATGATCTCGGCGGGAAATTTCTCTATTGCCGTGAAATAGCGCCCAAGCACATCGCTTTCACTGCCCCGGACACAGGCAATATCCCGGGCCTGGCAAAAATCTTCTATTCTGTCATCGGAGCTGTTTTCGGTTGTCGCAATGACCAGCCGGTCAATCAGACGGCTGTGCAGCAGACGGCTTGTATGATAATCCAGCAAAGTCCGCCCGCAGACTTCTTTCAATATCTTGCCGGGAAGGCGGGTCGAGGTCATACGCGCCTGGGATATGACAATAACCCTGTCAGTCATAATTTCTTTTCGGGGGAAAGGCTGTCGTCAAACCTTTTTGTCGACCACAATGCCATTGGCGTTCTCGCGTTTTCTGACAAAGGCCAGTTGCTTGAGAATTTCCTCTGCCGGGAACTGGGTAACCACTTCGCCGGTTTTGATATCAATGCCCTGATAGACAAATCTTCCGGAAGCCTTGTCCAGATTAATCCTCAACCGGGTTCCCGGGGGCTTGCCGGGCAGGGAAGCATTAATAAATTTCTCTGCAGCATTCAGAAATTCCGTGGTATTTCCTGATATCAACACGTCAACACGCTTCTCAACGGTCTTGACGATCGCTGATGAAACGTTGCCGGAAGCCGCACGACTAACCTGACTGGTATTTTCCGGTGGTTTCTCCGGAGATGCTGCTTTCTGTATCCTGACAGACTTTACAGCGTCACCGGCGGTCCTGCCGGGGCCAGATAAGGGCGGACTTGATATGTTAATTCCGCTTGCCATTTTATCCTCTACATATGCCCAACTTTCACAAAGCTACTATAGACCATACAAAACCCGTCATTAAATATTATAAAATAAACTATATAAAAAATAAACTTTTTTAAAAGGATATATGATCTTCTGGTGAGGCCAATAATATGACCCCACCAGAAAATATAGAATAGACTGTTATCTGAACAGTGACAATACTGAACCAGGTGCCCGGTTGGCAATCGACAGGGCCTGCAGACCAAGCTGCTGTTTGACCTGCAAGGACTGCAAATTGGCACTTTCACGGGCCAGATTGGCATCAACCAGATTACCAATACCAATTTCAATCGCACTTGACAGTTTGTCGGTGAACGCGCGCTGAATATCAACACGTTTTGCACCCGCGCCAAGTTTGGACAGGAAGGTCGTAACCGTTGACTGGGCCGTTGAAATAACCCCGAGGGCCGTAGAGGCACCAGCCGCAGTGGAAATAACCGTACCGGTGGTCAGCGCAAGGCCGGCACTGGCAGAAATATCCGTGGCTGCAATGGTAATTGCCGCTGTGGATACCGTGCCATTTGGCACCGCAACCAGGGCCTGAATGCTGGTCCCGCCATTTTTCACGGCATTGACACCATTGAAAGTCGCATTGTCAACAACTGTCCCGATCTGGGTGATCAGGCTCTTGAATTCATCATTCAGAGCCGTCCGGGTTGCAGCGGATGCCCCGGGGTCAGCAGCAGCGACAGATTTTTCTTTCAACTGGATAAGCAGGTCAGAGACCGCTGTCCCCGCCGCCAGCGCAACATTCAGGGCACTGGATGCCCGGTCGAGCGATCCCTTGACCGAATTAAGGCCGCCAAGCTGTGCCCGTTGACCCTGGGCAATGGCAAAAACGGCTGCGTTATCTTTGGCAGATGACACTTTAAGGCCGGTATTAATCCTTGCCTGAACAGTATCAAGCCGGCTGTTTGTATTGCTGAGGGATTGCAGGGCGAAGAGAGCGCCCGCGTTTGTATTGACTGAAAAAGACATAATATAATCTCCATTCTGAGAGTACTATTAAAGAGCATTTTGCTCCATTTCGGGCCGGAACCCACTCATGCCAGCCCATAAAATTTCGCCTTTCTGGCAATATCAACTGACCTGAATAGTGTAATTTGTAATCTATTAAAGATTGGTTAACAAGGATTAATTTTTATAGGGAAAGTGATTCATCATTCAGAATCATTATGTTATGCGTATTTTTCATTTTATAGTTAACGAAAAATTAACTATAAAGTCACCTTTTCAGCCGGGAAAATTAATATTTTACACGGAAATATTCTGGCCGGTTGCGGCATTTCCGGGATTGGCCTCTGCAACATTATTCTGGGCCTGGGCAGCCAGGCCTTCCATGATATTGCGGTTGATATCTATCAGCGCCTGGATTTCCTCTTCCCCCCGGGCGACCTGTGAGCTGTATCTGCCGACCCAGATGGAAATGGAAATGATTGAGGCCCGCAGCTGCTTGGGCAGCATATTACCCTCAACCGCACAGTCGGTGGCGAGGGTTGACCATAATTCGCGGTTCCATTGCAGGGCCTCATGCAATTTCACATCAAGCTTTGGCAGCCCCTTTACATCCATCAATGCGCGGGTGACATTGGCGAACAGCCGGTATTCTGTCTGGCTTGAAGACTCACTGGCCTTCTGGGTCGTCTGGTATGCCTTCAGGGACATAATTCAGCCTCGTATTTTCATATTCAAACATTTTTTTACACTTTAACAGCGCCTTGTAAAATTCGCCGTCCATGACGTCCTTGCTGATCGCGACGCACAGGGTCTTGGCGGCGGGGTCTTCAATAACACTTAACAGTTCCGTCATGCGTAAGACATACTGCTCGTGATATTTGGCAAAACCCGACGGGTCCATATACATCAGCATGATCGGGAAATAGATATGCTTGATCGGGGTATCGACCTCTTCGGCCTGAAGAATGTCCTTTTCCCTGAGCAGAGACGCCTTGTTCTGCAGGATCAATGTTGATCTTCTGTCGCCATTAACAATCACCGCGCCGTTAACGACTATCTTTTCTCCCGGTTTCAACGATATTTTCAGTGCCATTTTTTTGCCTGTTAAATAAGTCTATGACGTCATCAGTAGAGTGAAGCATAGCCATTATTCCAAATTTTGTGTTAATAAAATATGAACTAAGTTAATTAACTATAATATTAATTTGAAAACAGGTACAATATTTTCGTCAAAAAACCGTATTTCCGTCAAAGGTTATCAGTAATGCCCAAAAAGAAAAATGCCCTTCCCCACCCCAAAACCGCAAAACAACATGACAAGCTTGTGCGCAAGGGGACAGAGCTGTGCAATGCAAAAAATTTCTCCGAAGCCCTGGGCTATTTCACCCGGGCGCTGGATTATCCGGACTATAATCCCAATGTTCTGGTGCTGATGGCGCGCTGTCTTTTTGGCCTCGGCATGAAAAACAAGGCCATTAACCTGATGGAGCATGCCCTCGACCAGAATGCCGAAAATCCGGCAATCTGCGAATCCCTCGGCACCGCCTGCCTGTCCCTTGAACTGAATGATCTGGCAATAAAATTTTTCACGCTCTATTGCCAGCTTAACCCGGAGGAGCCGGTCGGCTACAATAATCTGGCAACCGCCCTGCGCGAGGACGGACAGCTTGACCAGTCTATCCAGCTATTGCAGGATGTTATTCCGATCTATCCGGAATGTGCCATCCTGTGGAATAGCCTCGGGGCCGGGGTGTCCTTCCGTGACGGTTTTATCGCCTCTCAACCCTTCTATGAGGAGGCCTATCGCCTTGACCCGACGATTCCCATGTTTGCCAGCAATCTCTGTTTCCTCTATGCCAATCTGGGACAGTATCAGAAGGCGCATGAATTTGCCAAAAAGACCGTCGAGATCGACCCGAATTCACCGACCAGCTACCGCGCCCTGACCGAGGCCAGCTATAATGTGGGCAATTTTGACGATGCTTTCACTGCGCTGGAATGGCATAACCACCCCTCCGATCCGGGATCTGTTTTCATGCCATATTCCATTGAAAAATGGCAGGGGCAGGACCTGAAAGGCAAAACCATCCTGATCGGCGCCGAACAGGGCATTGGCGATGAAATCCTGTTCGCCAGCCTCTATCCCGCCCTGATCAGGGAAGCAGACCATGTAATTATTGGCTGCGATAAACGTCTGGTTCCCCTGTTCCGGCACAGCTTTCCGGACGCCACCATCCGGCCCTATATCCGCGCCCAGCATGAGGCCGGATATAATATCCGGCTCTATGAGGATATTGACCAGAGCAAGATTGATTATATGTGTCTCTATACCGAACTTATGCGTTATCGCTGGCGGTCCATTGAGGATATTCCGGATATGAGTGATGGCCTGCTGACCCCGCCCGCCGATAAAGTCAGCTACTGGCAGAAAAAACTCGCCGGCCTGCCCCATCCGGTCAATGTCGGCTTCTGCTGGCGCAGCGGGCTGCAACAGGCCAAACGCAAAATGTTCTATGCCGAAATTGAAGAATGGCTGCCGCTCCTCAAGACGGAGAATGTCAATTTCATCAATCTGCAATATGGCGACTGTGCGGAGGAACTGAAATTGCTGGAAAAACATGGCATCAAGGTGCATAATTTTGCCGAACTGGACCTCAAGGATGACTTTGAGGGCAAGTCTGCACTGGCGAAAAATCTTGACCTGACCATCGGCCCCGGCACGACCCCGGTGACCGAGGCCGCTGCTGCGGGAAGTCTCTGCTGGTGGATAAATTTCAATTACCGGCAATGGTGGAGCTTTGGCATGGATGACCGTTCCCCGATATTCATGAAAGACCGGATGATCATCAAACCGCCTACCCTCGACTGGAGCGAATTTATGTCTCTGTTTGCCAAGGAGGAATTTGTCCCGTGGGTCACAGAAAAACTACAGGAAAAGCTGAAAGAAAAGACAGGCTGATTTATCCTTTGACCTTTTGCAGGCGCCGGGATATTTTAGCGGCATCAAAATAAAACGGATGTTTGGTTATGAAATTTACTGGTACAGATACATATGTCGCCACCCCGGATCTGATGGTGGCGGTCAACGCGGCGATTGCCCTTGAACGCCCGCTGCTGATCAAGGGGGAGCCTGGCACCGGCAAGACGGTCCTCGCCCATGAGGTGGCAAAGGCGACGGGCAAAGACCTTCTCGAATGGCACATCAAATCCACCACCAAGGCCCAGCAGGGCCTGTATGAATATGATGCGGTATCGCGCCTGCGCGATAGCCAGCTTGGCGACGAGAAAGTCCATGATATCAGGAACTACATCAATAAAGGCAAGCTGTGGGAGGCCTTTACCGCAGATGTCAGCCCCATTCTGCTGATTGACGAGATTGACAAGGCCGATATTGAATTTCCCAATGACCTGCTACAGGAACTTGACCGGATGGAATTCAATGTTTACGAGACCGGGGAAACCATCCGCGCTGTCAACCGCCCGTTGGTAATTATCACCAGCAATAATGAAAAAGACCTGCCCGATGCCTTCCTCCGGCGCTGTTTCTTCCATTATATCAAATTCCCCGACAAGGACACCATGAGCGATATTATTGATGTCCATTTTCCCGACATCCAGAATATTCTGGTCCGCGAGGCGCTCAATCTGTTTTATGACGTGCGCGATGTTCCGGGGCTGAAGAAAAAACCGTCAACGTCCGAACTGCTTGACTGGCTCAAGCTGCTGATGATTGAGGATATGCCAATTGAGGTGCTGAAAAGCCGTGATCCGAAAAAGCTCATCCCGCCGCTGCATGGCGCCCTGCTGAAAAACGAGCAGGATGTTCATATGCTGGAACGGCTGGCCTTTATGAACCGCCGCGAAAACCGTTAAGAGTGAAAACCGGGTGATGTTTACAAAATTCTTCCTGACCCTGCGTGACAATGATGTCCCGGTTTCACTCCGGGAATATCTCACCCTGCTCGAAGCGATGCAGGCGGGGCTGGCGGAATACAGCATTGATAATTTCTATTATCTCAGCCGGGCGATACTGGTCAAGAATGAGAGCAATCTCGACAGGTTTGATCAGGTATTCGGCCATTGTTTCAAGGGACTGGAGGCCCCGGAGGCTGAAAACCTGCTGGCGGAAATCCCCGAAGAATGGCTGCAGAAACTGGCGGAAAAATTCCTGACCCCCGAAGAAATGGCAAAGATCAAGGCCATGGGTGACTGGGACAAGCTGATGGAAACCCTGAAAAAGCGTCTTGAGGAGCAGAAGGAACGTCATCAGGGTGGCAGCAAATGGATTGGCACCGCCGGTACCTCGCCTTTTGGCGCCTATGGCTATAACCCCGAAGGGGTGCGGATCGGTCAGAGGGAAAGCCGCCACCACCGGGCGGTCAAGGTGTGGGACAAACGGGAATTCCGCAATCTTGACGACAATGTCGAGCTTGGCACCCGCAATATCAAGGTCGCGCTGAAACGGCTGCGTAATTTTGCCCGGCAGGGGGCCGCCGAGGAACTTGACCTTGACGATACCATCCGTTCCACCGCCAAACAGGGTTATCTTGATATAAAAATGGTGCCGGAGCGCCATAATGCGATCAAGGTGCTGATTTTTCTTGATGTCGGTGGCTCGATGGACCCTCATATCAGGTTATGCGAGGAACTTTTTTCCGCCGCCCGCAGTGAATTCAAGCATATGGAATATTTCTATTTCCATAACTGCCTGTATGAGGGAGTATGGCAGGATAACCGCCGCCGCCATCAGAACCGCATCAACACCTGGGACATCCTGCATAAATATCCCCAGGATTATAAAGTGATTTTTGTCGGGGATGCGGCGATGAGTCCCTATGAAATCGTCTATCCCGGCGGCAGCGTCGAACACTGGAACGAGGAAAGCGGCGAGGTCTGGATGAGGCGGCTGCTGGAGATTTACCAAAGCGCTGTCTGGCTCAACCCGACCGAAGAAGCCCACTGGGACTATACCCATTCCATTGCCCTGATGCGCCAGCTTATGGGGGAGCGGATGTATCCGCTAACCCTCGGCGGACTTGAAAATGCCATGAAGGAACTCAGCCGCAAGCAATAGGCTATTTGCGGTATTTCCTGATCGCCGCCTCAAGACCGTCCTTCAGCTGTTTGCCGATCTCGCCGCCGTCACCGCTGATCCGTTGTTTGATCACCACCCGCATGGCATCAATATGGGATTTGATAATCTCGACATTGGTGTCGGACGTGCTGGTATTAACCCCGGTGAAATCATACAAACCGTCCGAAAAATTTGAAATCAGCGGATAGCCGAACGTACCCCCCTGACCCCGCATGTCATGGGCAATGGCATGAAGCTGCTCGAAAAGCTTGAATCTTTGTTCCGGCGTATCGACACAGCGCCGGTGAACCGCCGCCAGCTTGTCAATCAGGCCGGAAACCCAGTCCGGATAATCCTCCGCCATATCGTCCAGTTCTTTCATGGCCTTTGCCATCAATTCCTCATCAAAGGAAATCTCGTCATCATTCAGCGGGGCAAGGCCGAGGGTCTTTTCCCGCAGTTTGTTTTTATGGCGGTAATAGCGCACAGTGACCTTAGCCATTGACCACCTCCACTTCCGGGCTGTCATAATTCAGCACCCGCCGGTCCGGCCCGTCAATCGGGATCGACTGGCGCCGGCGATCCGGGCCAAAATATGACGCGGTATGAACAAATTGCCGTGGCTTGTTGATGATGGAAAACAGCTTTTCGGCCATGGCATTGATCGTAAAGGGCTTTGACATAAATTCATTGACCCCCATGGTACGGGCATCATGGACCCGTTTGGGTTCGGAATAGCCGGTTAACATCAGAAAGGGCACAAAACGGTCCGGGCTGTCCTTGTGGCGACGGATCCAGCGCAGCAGGATCATCCCGTCCACCGGTGACATCTCCCAGTCAGAAATAATGATATCAATATGCATCATCCCGGCTCTCATGGGATCATTCTTGACCTGTTTGATAAATTCGATGGCCTGGGAGCCGTCGTCAACCGACTGGACTGACCCGACCCCTAGTACCCGCAGGCTGTTAACGATCAGTGACCGGATAAACTGGCTGTCCTCGACGACCAGGATGCTGACATGGCTTAAATCAATATTACTCATTTTTCCTGTTACGCTTTTTTATTTGCTTATCGGATTGGGTTGAAGCCAATCCTAGTAAATCAGGGTAAATAAATTATGAACAGGCCGCCGGAAAACATCAGAAAAATACAGCTCAGTGCGTCGGGGTCTGAATTAATCCATAGCCATAGATATCATCAAACCCCGCCTTGCCAAGATCAATACTGCTGTCCTGCAGAATTTTCAAAATCTGGCTTTGATCCAGCGTCTTGTTGAGGCTGACCTCATCGGCCAGTATGGCACTGACAAAGGGGGCGGCAATCGATGTTCCGGTCAGGACCCCATAGCCGCCGCCGCTGCGGGCCACGGGAATATTAACCCCCGGGGCCGAGAAAGCGACGTAATCTCCCCGGTTTGCCCTTAAATATATCCGGTGATTTTGGTCCACTGCGGTCACGGCCACCACCCCGGGATAGGCGGCAGGATACAGGGGCGCGGCAGCCGGGCCGCCATTACCAACGGCGGCAACCGTGACAATACCTTTTTCCGCCACCCGTTTTATCGCCACTTCAAGAAGGCGGTTTGGCGGGCCGCTCAAACTCATATTGATCACCTGAACCTTTTGCCGCACCATCCAGTCAAGAGCCAGAATAAGACTTTCAACGGTTGCGGTGACCTTTCCGGACGGCTGTTTGAAAAAGACGCTGGCCGCACAGAGTTTTGCCCCGGGAACCAGCCCCCTGAACAATGGCGGCTGGTCCCCGACCAGCAGGGAGGCCACTGCCGTTCCGTGTCCCTCGGGGCGTGCCCTGTCATAAGGCACAAAATCCTCGGCCAGGATGCTATTTCCTTTAAAGGCAGAATGGGACCGGTTAACCAGTGTATCTATCAACCCAAGCCGTATTTTTCCGGCATCCTGTCTGTTTAACTTCTCTTCCCCTGCAAAATCTGCCACGGAATAGGTCGTATCTGCAGAGGTCATCTTGCCGGATTGGGGGGAGAAAAGATGGTTGAAATCGACATTGGCCTGCGTCATATCCCCGGAGATTTCTCTGGCCGACGCTGATAAATTTTTACCTTTCGGCGGTTCCAGCCGGGTCAAAACCATCCCCAGTCCCTTCAGATAGAGCCGGTCCCTGACATGATATCCCCGTGCCGCACTTCTCTCCGTACTGGCTTCTGTTCGGGCAAGAACCAATATTTCATTACTGATCGCCTGAGCGCCGTTATCATCATAGGTCCCGCTGAACTCACGATGCCGTTGCATGGTTGCCTCCAAAATGTCCAGATTCCGGCTGGTCGTGGCCTGGGCAGATGCTTTACCCAAACCGTCATCATCTGCGGAACCATTCCCGGACTGGTCCATTTCATATTCACCGCCATCTGCGGTCTGTCCGGCATCTTCTGAGGTATGCTCTGCATTATGTTCGGCTTCTTCTGCAGCCTGTTGGGCCGCTTCCGAGGCATGCTCCGCACCATGTTCAGCTTTTTCAGCAGCCTCTTGTGCCACTTCATCTGCAGCCTCTTGCGCCGCTTGATCCGCAGCCTGCTGTGCTGATTCTTCTGCAACTTTCTGGGCGGCCTCATCGGCAGCCTGTTGCGCGGCTTGATCTGCAGCCTGTTGCGCGGCTTGGTCTGCGGCCTGTTGTGCGGCCTCATCGGCGGCCTGTTGGGCGGCCTGATCTGCAGCCTGTTGCGCGGCTTGATCTGCGGCCTGCTGTGCGGCCTCATCGGCGGCCTGTTGGGCGGCTTCGTCTGCGGCCTGCTGTGCGGCCTGATCGGCAGCTTGTTGTGCGGCCTGATCTGCAGCCTGTTGCGCGGCTTCGTCTGCAGCCTGTTGTGCTGCTTGGTCTGCGGCCTGTTGCGCGGCTTGATCTGCGGCCTGTTGCGCGGCTTCGTCTGCGGCCTGCTGTG
>Ga0256829_1000484_pt1 | contig 39889 bp, 37 predicted proteins | sample 131447metaG_FD_185979 | JGI IMG/M metagenome (GOLD analysis project Ga0256829, IMG submission 185979) | Hydrothermal vent microbial communities from Lau Basin, Pacific Ocean - 131-447 | ecosystem: Environmental > Aquatic > Marine > Hydrothermal vents | place: Pacific Ocean: Lau Basin | collected... | reverse complement strand
CAAGCAAATAAAGATTTGGCCTTTGCTTTAAGTGCAGGATACAATAAACTAAAATACGAACTAGGTAAAAAAGAAGATGCAAATATGCGTATGTCTATGGCATACAGACCAGTACAGACAGATATTATATTACTAAGTAAATTAGACCTTATACACAACAAAATAAACACATCTAAAGAAAATATATATACTCAAAAAATCATAAATAATTTTCTAGCGAACTACACTCCAAACAAAAAAGCAGAAATTTCTTTCCAGCATGGTATCAAATATGTAAAAGATACCACGGAAGACTTTGAACATAAAGGCATAACCCAACTGTTTGGAATTGATGGGCATTATGATATATGGGAAAAGTGGGAGATAGGAACGCAAGGCTCTTTTTTGTATGCTCAAAGTGCAAAAAACAGTGACTATAGTGTTGGGATTTATGCAGGATATAATCTTTTCAATAACACACTAATAACCGCTGGGTATAACATGAAAGGCTTTCAAGACACAGACTTTTCTTTACAAACATACCGAATAACAGGACCTTATGTGCAGTTTAAAATTAAGTTTGATCAGAAAAATTTTGAACAATTATTGACTAGTTTCAACTAGACTATTTTAGTTACCAACTCCACCACTCCTGCTACTTTTATGTTTAGAATACTATCGTTTATGGTAACGAGATCACCATCAAGTTCTATTAGGTTATATCTATTTTTCAAGTCTATGGCAAATGGTTTACTTACCTTACTTCTAAAAGAACCAATTTTAGGCATAAAATATGTAGGAGTGAAGATAAAAAATTTTCTAGAACTTAGTAGCATAAAAGGTGTCATTACTAGATGCATAGGAAATAAAAATAGTAGTGCTAAAATATACTTAGCCATGCCTTTTTTCAATATGCTAAAACGAAAAGTCTCGGAAAGAAAAATATGTTGCAAATCTCCCATATTTCCTGCTGAAAAAAGAAATACTTCTTCATTTAGACTATAATAATTTATAGTTTTAGTTACGAGTGTATTTTTTTGCACTAAAGAATTAAGCACCAAATCAAGAGGTGGTACATTATGCAACTTAGCTACAACATTAAAAGACCCAGTAGGATTTAAAATTATTGGAATATAACAGTTTAATGACTGTAATATTTTTACAACACGTCTAACAGTTCCATCTCCGCCACTAACAATAATATAGTCAAATGTTTCAATATCAAATCTATCTATTAAAATATCTTCACTGATATTTACAATAGATATAGCTCCATACTCTATATTTTTATTAACACTTAGTATTTTCACTGTATTTCCTTCAATAGATATATTTTAGATTAATTAAGCAATTAAACCAATAAACCTCATCATTAGCTATAATTATAACCATGAAACTTAAAAATGAAGCTGCTTTAGATAACCTTATTATCTGCCATAGATGCTTTACTCTTCACAAAGAAGTACCTATGAGAGATGGCTTAGAAGCATGCTGTTTGGAGTGTGGTAGTGTTTTGTATCGTCACAACACAAAGTTATTAGATAAGGGATTAGCATTAAGTATAACTGGACTTATATTCTTTGTATTGGCAAATTTTTTTCCTCTTGTCAAGATAGAAATATTAGGGCATGAGCAACTTATCACAATCCCTAAAACAATATTTTCATTAATGCAAAGTGGATTTTATATTGTTGGTTTACTTTGCATGTTTCTAATTTTTATTTTTCCATTAATGACTTTCACTATAAATACTATTTTATTTTCACTACTAAAACTAAAACATGCTAACTTGTGGACTAAAGAGTTACTAGTATTATTGGCACATATTAAACCTTGGAGTATGACTGATATTTTTCTTATTTCTATTTTAGTATCTTTAGTAAAGCTCATAGGACATGCCCAAATACATATGGGGGTGGCATTTTACTCTCTTGTGGTTTTTGTTTTGATAGATTTATATATTGTAAAAAGAGTGCATCTACTAGAAATATGGATATTAAGAAAACAAATATTATCAGAAGAGTATAGCAAATGATAAAAATTGATAAAAAAAAACTTATACCCTGTCCTATCTGTTCTGCGGTAAACATCAATAAAGGCAAAGAAAATACTTGTTATCGTTGCGGTTCAGCTATTTATCATCATAAAAAATTTAGTACAGAGAAATCTTGGGCTTTTCTAATTACTGCCATAATAGCATATATTCCTGCCAATATTTATCCTATGCTTATTACTAATACTTTTGGAACTCATGTTGGTAGTACCATTTTGGAAGGGGTTGTTCTTTTATGGGAGCACGGCTCATACCCTATTGCTATTGTTATTTTCTTTGCTTCTATTATGATTCCTATAATTAAATTTCTTATTTTACTTTATCTTTTAATTAGTGTAAAATACCCTATAGGAAAAGACAAAAAGATTAATAAACATAAGCTATACTACATAACGGAGGCTATAGGTCCTTGGTCTATGATAGACGTATTTGTTGTGGCTATACTTGCTGCTTTAATACACTTATCCAATGTTTCCATTGTAGCAGGAATGGCCGCTAGAGCATTTGCTATTTCAGTTTTTTTTACACTTTTAGCGGCACATGCTTTTGACAAAACGCTAATCAACGAATATAAATAAACTAAGGAATATAGCAGGTGAAAATAAACACTCCAAAGATTAAAGAAACTAGAAATTTCAACCTTTTTACCTCTATTTGGATTGTGCCGTTTATCGCACTAATGATTGCTGTTTGGTTGGCGTATCAGTATTTTAACGATTTAGGTCCCGAAATAGAGATTATATTTCCAAAAAATGAAGGTTTGATTGCAGGGCAAAGTGTTGTAAAATTTAAAAATGTACCCATTGGAAAAGTAACCAAAATATATATAAGCAAAGACACTGACGGAGTTATAGTTCGTGTACGAATGGACTCCAAAGCTGCTCGTCCATACATGACCGAAAAAGCAAGATTTTGGATAGTCAAACCAGAAGTAGGATTTTCTGGTGTTTCTGGACTTGACACCCTAATATCTGGAACCTACATTAATGTGTATTCAAAGGCGGGAGGAGCTTTTAGAAGACGACACATAGGTTTAGAGCAACCATATCAAGATACAAGCAAAGGTAAATACTTTCATTTAAGTTCCATAGATGGGAAAAATATATCAATAGGTATGGCTTTATTTTACAAAAATATTAAAGTAGGAAAAGTTGCGTACAAATACCTCTCTCTTGACAATAAGCATGTAGACATTATTGTATACATTAAAAATAGATATGCAGACTATATCAACACAAATACAAAATTTTGGATGAAAAATATGATGAGTATTGATTATACTAGTGGAAAAATTGACATAGATATAGCACCATTAAAATTTTTATTGACTGGTGGTATTGTGTTTTCATCTCCTAACACTAAAAAAGGAAAAAAGATACCTTCTGGTTATGTTTTTACGCTATATAAAAGTAAAACGATAGCAGAGAGCTATACCGTTGTAGGATCTGGTTCAAAAATATATAAAAAATTTATTTTAAAAGCTAAAAATTCTATTTCTGGGTTAAGTAATGACTCTGTAGTTCGCTTCGATGGTTTTGATGTAGGCAAGGTATTGAAAATAAAATTATCTTACGATAAAAATAAACATCACATTACAGGTGAAATACTTATAGAGATTGATACTTCTGTATTTGACAATTCAAAAGACACAAACACTACAGGTGAGGAAAACTTGTATCAAGCAGTAAAAGATGGGTTGAGAGCAAAAATAGTTGACCTAGACCCCATTAGTGGAGCGAAATACATTAATCTGACTTTTAACCATAAAGATAAAAATAAAACTATCATTAAGGGAGATAAGTATCCATATTTCCCAATGGATACAAAAAAATCTTTAAGCATAATGAACTCCGTTACACAGATATTAAATAGGCTAAATAATTTGCCACTAGATGAACTATTGAATTCTGTACAAAAGGTAGTTGATGCTAGTGAAAAACCAGTCAAACACATAGATGATTTAATAATAAAGCTTTCGCATTCAGTAAAAGATATCAATAGCATGACAAGTAGAAAATCTTTCAAAGTACTGCCAGATGAATTAAGCAGAGTACTCAAAGAGACAGAAAAGACACTTAAGAGTACTCAAAAAGTAGTAAAGGGGTACGACAGTAATTCTCTCATAAAAGAACAACTCACACAAACGCTAAAAATATTGACTAAAACATCTCAAGAGATGAAAACTTTTTTACAAATGCTAAACAGAAAACCTAATTCACTAATATTTGGAGACAACTAATGAAACTAGCAAAGATATATTTATTACTACTTACATTATTTGTATTGAGTGGATGTATGTCTGGAAGTAGCTACTATATCATATCTGTTGCTTCTAAGCCACAAAAAACCTACCCTGTAAAAAAAAGAGTTATGGGAGTAGAAAAAATAACCGTACCAAGCTATCTTTATAAAAGAGAGATAGCCATATCTGATTTCCCAAGCCATATTATTTTACTCAATTCAGCAAAATGGGGCGAAGACTTAGATAGTGGATTGACCAATAGACTCATAGCCTTTTTACAAAAGAAATTTAATCAGCCAGATGTATATATGTATCCATGGGATACATATATGAGACCTGACATAAAAATATCTGTACATATTACACGGTTTATAGCACAAAAAGATATTGTATATTTAGATGCTTCATGGAGTTTAGAAAATGCAAAAACTACAAAACGAGTATCTAGTCTGTTTTCAACAAAAGTTGATACCAAATCTGATATAAAAAGCATAGTGCATGCTATGAATACAGCATTTACAAAGTTTGAAAAAGCTATAGCACTAGGCATTAGCAAACTCTAGTAGTTTACAGTTTCCACTTTATGGCAATTTTTCCATGCAATTCTAGGTATTTGTTAGATTTTGAAAATGGTTTGGAATTATAGAACCCTCTATAAGCAGAAAGTGGTGATGGGTGAGTGTCTTTTAGTATTAGATGCTTACTGCTATCTATATACTTGCCTTTTTTATGTGCATATGCTCCCCACAATATAAAAACTACATTTTTACATTGTGCATTTACTACAGATATAACCTTATCTGTGAACTGCTCCCAGCCTTTATTTTTATGGGCATTAGACTTACCCTCTTCTACTGTAATTACTGCATTAAGCAGAAGTACACCCTGTTTTGTCCAAGGCAATAAATATCCTGTGTGTGAGTTGTCTATATTCAAATCAGAAAAAAGCTCTTTGTTTATATTTTGTAGTGATTTAGGAAGCGGGGATACTTGCTCTTGCACAGAAAAACAAAGTCCATGTGCATATCCTTTTGTTGGATATGGGTCTTGCCCTAAAATAACTACTTTTACTTTGTTTAATGGAGTAGCATTAAGTGCCTCGAACCAATGAGACTTTGAAGGTAAAATACTCTTACCTGCTGTTATTTCATCATCTAAAAATGCTTCTAATTTTTGTATATAAGACTGTTCCCACTCATTACTAAGTGCTTCTTGCCACGAAACTTCGGTCAATAGTGTTTTTATGGATAAATTCAATATATTAACTATACACCATCAATTCTAAGAAGTTGTGTTTTGCCGACCATAAGCTCTATAGTCATTTTTGCACGTTTAAACACAGACTCTTGTCTGTATTCTAAGTTGTGTTTTTTGCATATCTCTTTAACAATTGGTTGCATTTTTTGATAATAACTCAATGGCATATTTGGAAATAGGTGATGTTCTATTTGATAATTTAGAAATCCATGCATAAAATCAATAAAATCAGTTCCTGTATTATAATTAACAGAACCCATTATTTGACGTAGATAAAATTCTCCTGTACTTTTACTGGGTTTTTGAAACATATATATATCTTCTGCTGAATGGTTGGGTACTATAACCAAAAACGAGTGTAGATTAGCTATAAATTCTGCAATAACTATGATAATTAATGCATTAATGGTAGCCTGTGTACCAAACGGTAAAAATAAAATAGGGAAAACTATAAATTTAATAATCGCATAAGGAAGATAATATTCCATCCATAACTCTAAACCATTTTTGGTGCGAGGGTTAAGTTCATAATCTGTAACTTCTAGTCTATCTTGTTCTTTTCGTTTTTTATTTTCCAGTATCATTAAAGTATTTGGTGCATAATAGAGAAATTTCCACATGCCTGCAAAACTATACACAATAATATAACGTAACCACATAGGCACTTTAGACTGAATAAGCCACTGTAGATTACGTTCTACATTATCTGGGTCATCATCTTCACCTAGATGGTAGTGGTGCATTATATTATGCTCATAACTCCAAGCGTCTGGCTTTATCCAATCTAGCCAATCTATAAAACGTCTTGCACCTTTTGCATAGTATTTGCGTGTATATCGTTCTGGAATATTTGGTACTTTATCGTAGCCACCATGAAGTATTGGGTGTGTGACATTTGCCCATCTTGAAACATTTCCAGTACTAATTAACAAGGCCGCCAAAATACCAATAGTCCAAAACAATAAAGACCCTACTTCTGTAAATAACCCCATAATGGATAAAATTAAAATAAGTCCATATCCGCTAAAAGTAGCCCATCTTCCCCAACGCTCCATCTTTAAAAGGTGTTGAAAATCATCTTCATCTACAGGCTTCATAGTCTCTTTTATAGCATCAATATCTTTTTCTAGCTGTTCTTTATCTATATCTTCATAACTCGTATATACTATACTTTTATTCATGTTTATGTTTCCCATATTATTCATGTCTCCAAATCTACAAAAGCATAATTATATTGAAACTATATTAAGATAGAAATGATTTAGCTATAATATCAAAAATATTAGAATAAGAAGAAGTAAACTATGTGCGATTTTAACACCATGAACGATGAAGAGAAGCAATTTCACCACAAAACACTACTAGAGTGTGCAAACAACTTCGGAGGTAAAAACTTTTTTTTACACCTCTTAGAAGCCATACGAGAAACAAAACCACACCCTCTAACCGCAGGGAATATGGCTTTTGATATAGAATTAGGAACTATCTCGTGGAATAAAGTTATTTTTAATGACAAACTCCAACTTCTACTCAAAGCACGCAAAAACGAAAGCACTCAAGATAATTTTCTTCCAGAAAAAAATGAAAAAAACTATAAAAAAATACTCAACGTGGTACGAACATTAAAGCCCATAGTATTCCATGTGAAACCATCTAATTCTGAAAATGGTTCAGGATTTTTCTTTCAAGCTTTTGACACAATAGATGAAAGCAAAACAAAACTAAATCCGCTATTTGATACGATATTTTTCTGTTCCGTAGATACGGTAAAAAAGATACTAAACTACGAGAAAAAGGCATAACTTGACACAGGGACAAAAGCGTGCCGATATTAAGTACGGTATGAATGTAGGTATAGTTCTTAAAGATGACCAACGCACAGGATATATCACCTATGGAAAAGTACAAAAAATACTTACAAATTCTCCTACACACCCTCACGGTATAAAAGTACGTCTAAGCTCTGGAGAGGTTGGGCGTGTAAAAGAGTTTGTAAAATAATTAGCTTATTTTTTAAATAATCTTGTAAATTTATGCCATAAAGACTCATGAAATACATTTTTTTTATACTCATCATTTGTTTCTTTATGAGCAGTTGCTGACAAAACATGTTTATCAAGCTTAAGGTTTGCAGCCTTTAGGTGCTTAGGATAAAAATTATCTATATTAGATTTATTTCGCATCTAAAACCTTTTCAATCTCATGCATAGCATCTTCATTTTTTAATCTAAATTTAATTTCAATACGTCTTGAAGCCTCTTTGTCTTCTTTGCCATTTACCTTAATAGCATCAAGATAAGCACGACCAGAAGCTGTCATAAGTGGTCTTATATTATGTTTTTTTGTAAAGTCTAGGGTTAAAAGATATTCCATAACTGCTAAAGCACGTTTTTGAGATAGATTAAGATTGTATATGTACGAACCATCACTATCTGTATGCCCCTCTATAATAATCTTATCTAAGTGTGAACGTATTTCATTATTGGTTACTAAAGTACCAATATATTGCTCAAATGCTTTTTTAAGCTCTACTTTTGCTTCATCTTTAAGTGATGCTTGTCCTACTTCAAACAAGATATTTGAAGCCAATTTTAAAGACCCCGTTTTTTTATCTATATTTATCTTATTTCCTAGTGCTTCTTTTAATGCAGCAACCACCTTAAGCTTAATTCCAGTAAGTGATTTTATCTTTGCTTTTTGCGACTGAAGGTTTTCTATTAGTTCATCATACTTTGTTTTTTTCTCGTCCATTGCATTAAGTACTGCAAGAAGTTTTTCGTCCTTAATCTTAACTACATTTTTTGCATTAGTTAGCTTATTTGAAAGTACAATAACCTTTCCTTTGTAGTCTTGAAGTGTTTTCTTTTTCTTGTTTAGCTCTTCTTTTGTTTTGTCAAATACAGTTTGAACGATAACAATTTTCTTACTAAGTTTAGCCTCTCTATTTTTGGAATCAAGTAGCATTTTATTTAGTTTTTCTATCTCATCTATTTTCAATTTAAGTAAACGCTCATTTTTGGAAACTGCATCATCTTTCATTTTAAGTTTACGTTCATCTTCTGAAATTTTGGAATCTTTAAGTGCTAACAACTCTTTACTTTGTGATAGATACGAATCTTTTTCACCTAACAAGGCTTTATTTTTAGCCAATGTATCTCTAGCTTCATCTAGTCTCTTTTTTTTCTGTTCCAATGCTTTAGAAATTGAAGTAAGTCTTGATTCTTTGTCACGTAAATCTGATTTTAAGATAATTGACTTTGAGATAATCGCACCTATAAGTAAAATAAAAACAAACAACAAACCAGCCATAAGGTCAGCATAGGATATCCAAAAGTTACTATCTTCGCTACTATTCTCTTTTCTAAACATCTTGTTACTTTTCTTGTTGTTTTAATGTAGCCATATTTTTTAAAATAAGCTGATTTTGTTCAGAAACAATACGTGCAAATGTTCCAAGTTTTTCTACAGCTTGTCCTAGTTCTTCATCTATTTTTTCAAAGGTATGATCAACTGAAACATCGAAATGATCCATTGATTTTTGGAGACTTTTTGCATTTTGGTTAAACCCTGAAATATTCTCCTCCATAGTTTTAACCGCTTTTGCAGTCTCTTTTCGGCTATGAAGATTTTCAAGAGTATCTCTTAATTCCGAAGATGCCTCTTGCATATGAACAGTTAGCTTTGTAAAGCTATTTGTTGTATCGTTAATGATAGTAGTAAAGTTTTTTAGGTATTGGTCATTTAGCTCTTTAATGAAGTCCATATTAAACGTCTCTTTTAGCGTTTGCACTATCTGTTGGTCTTTTAGCTCTGACTGCATATGTTCATGTTTTATTAGTTCAGACTTTTTCCATACACGTTTACCATAAAGTTTTTCCAAATCATACATTTGCTTATCTACTTTAGCGATGCCTCTCTTTTCAAAATATGTCCAAATAAGAGAAAGCATAATACCGTATATGGAAGCATAAAACGCAGTACCGATACCTGAAAGAAGTACTGATATTTCATGGTCTAAGGCACCCGTATCTTTTGCTGTAAAGTCTGGCATAGAAAGAGCAATAGCTATAAATGTCCCCAAAATACCTAGCATAGGAAACACAGAAGGTGCAACACGAGCAAAGTTATCGTTACGAATATCTTGATAATACTCTGTTATAAAATCACTAACGTGTAGTGTAGATTTTGTTTTACCCATAATAGTAAGAGCATTGGAACGGAGTGCAGTTTGCAAGTCTTCCTCCATGCGAAAGAAAGAACCTTTCATATGGCACACTGCATAATTTGCATTATGTTTTGTAAAAAATGCAAAGACTACAAAAATAAATGATACTATAGCTACGCTATGTAAAGCAACCTTAAGAGGAAACAAACCTATATACGCAAGTACTAATCCTAACAAGAAAAGAAAAGGTATTAGTAATATAGCAAGAGAGTATGAAATACATGAAGTGCTGTTATTTTTGTCGATTTTTTGCATAAAATATCCTGTGTAAATAATTTAATAGATTATATCAGAAATCTATAAAATTTACTCTGTACTTATAATTTGTATAACTATTATCTCTTACGCTTCTTGTAAAAATTTTCTTTAAAAGATGCAAAATCACCACTTAAGATTGCCTCCCTCATCTCTTTCATTAAATTTAGATAATAATATAGATTATGAATAGTGCCTAATCTAAAGTACGTTATTTCTCTTGCTCTGTAAAGGTGTCTCAAATAAGAACGAGAATATGTTTTGCAAACCATGCAGTTGCACTCTGGGTCTATGGGAGACTCATCTGTTGTAAATTCTACTTTTTTGATATTTATTTTGCCAAAGCTTGTAAAAAGTGTGCCATTACGAGCATTACGAGTAGGCATAACACAATCAAACATATCTACCCCACGTTCTACATTTTCAACCAAATCTTCAGGTGTTCCAACACCCATTAGGTAGCGTGGTTTATCTTCTGGCATAAATTGTGTTGTCCACTCTACTGTGTCGTACATATCTTGATTGGCTTCACCAACACTCAAGCCCCCTATGGCAAAACCATCATAATCCATAGCACAAAGTTCATTAGCAGATTTTTTCCTAAACTCTTTGTCTGTACCACCTTGAATAATAGCAAAGATGTTTTGCTCCTCACCCACACCATTAGACTGCTTCTCTCTAAAGTATTCTATGCTCTCTTTTGCCCAACGTGTAGTACGGTCAATACTAGCAGATATTCTCTCCTTTGTAGCAGGAAGAGCTACAAGGTCATCTAGTATCATCATAATATCTGAACCTAAATTATGTTGAATATCTATCACTTTTTTTGGGGTAAAGTAGTGTTTTGAGCCATCAATATGTGAAGCAAAGGTTATACCACCCTCGTCTATCTTTACATTATCCGAAAGAGAAAAAGCTTGAAATCCCCCACTATCTGTTAAAAACGACTTAGGGTATTTTGTAAAACCATGTAGTTTTCCCATTTTAGCCACAACATTATCTCCTGGACGGATATACATATGGTAGGTGTTTGCCAATATAATCTCTGGCTTTATAAATGCTTCCAAGTCCATCGCGTCTAACGCCTTAACTGCACCCACAGTGCCAACTGGCATAAAGACTGGGGTTTGCACAGTAGAATGTGCTGTTTTTATTGTACAAGCTCTGGCTTTACCGTCTGTTTTATCTATCTGAAAATGCATTGTGTTATAATGTCCTTTGTGTTTTCTTTGGAAGAAAAAGTGAATTATACCTAAATAGATTTAGAGGATTTAGCATCAAAAATATATTAATTTTAGCAAGTGGTAATATTGCCAAGCATTTTATAGACTGGGTAAGCAAAAATAGAGTAGCAGAAAATCACTACTATATTACTTGCTACAAAGCAGACACTACACCTGAAAATATAGGTAAAAATATAACTATTATAGATGCTGACCCTACTAGTTTTTCTAAGCTTTCAAATATTATGTCTAATACAAAATTTTCTAATATATTTATTATCATGGAAGATATTGAAGATGTACGATATGTACTTAAAAATATTACGCTTATCAATACAAAAGTGCGTATAGTACTCGTAAATCAATGGGAAGATAACGAAATAGGCAAAAATCAAGATAACATAAGCATAGTGCATACTTCTTCTCTTATAGCATCTCACCTTTATGAGCAACTTCCAAATGTGCCTCTTGTTGCACAAAATATAGGACTAGGACAAGGAGAGATTATGGAAGTACATGTACCTTTTGGCTCTTCTTATGCCTATAGACATATAGGCTCTATACTTCAACGTAAATGGAAAATTGCAGCATTATATCGTAAAGAAAAACAGATACTTCCAACTAATGCAACCATGATTAAGCCTAATGATACTCTACTTATAATAGGAAAACCAATTGTACTTAATGGAGTTTATAGAACTATAAATAAACGTATGGGGCTTTTTCCTGAACCTTTTGGTAAAGATATTTATCTTATTTTGGATTTTAGGTATGACAAGAAACATGCAGTCAAACACCTAAAAGAAAGTATTTATCTACTAAGTAAACTAGAAGACAAGTGCCTGTTTGTACGTATTTTATACCCTAATGATTTTATTTTGCTTGATGAACTAAAAGAATACGAATCAAACAATGTTATAATTTCTATATCTTATGAAAATGAAAATACCCATAGACTTATAGAGTTTGACATTCAAGAGTATAATATTGGTCTTATTATGAATTCTACAGATGCATTTGAAACTCGTACATACAAAGATACACTCTATAAATTAAAAAAAATGGTATATATATTTGGCGACACACCATTATGTAGCATTGCTAATTCTGTTGTGTTAATGGACGAACAAGAAAAAATGGAATCTATATCGTCTACTGCTTTTGATATCACCGAAACATTAAACTTAAATCTTTCATTGTGTGACTTTGACCCAGATAATGATTTTGAAATCAGAGATATGACCATAGAACATTATGAGACACTAGCACATATTTTTGGTATGGAAATAAATATAGAGCAAAAAATTGCAAATCCGATACGTGAACTATTAAATATGGATAACATATTGCAAATAGCACCATTTGAAGAAAACCTAAACAATAATAGCTTTAAAAATCTTATATCTATAAAAGTTCAAGACTTTTTACTTACTACTTTTAAACATCCAAAGTTGCTTGTACCTTTTGCCATCAATGAAGCTTAACAAATAAACCGTACCAAACGATAATTAATAACAAATAAGATAAAATAAAACCAATTATAACGCAAGGTTTACTTTAAATGATTGTCCCCATAGAATTAGCCAATACTCAAAATATAACATATAACATAACCATAGACGCACTACCTAAGCTCACGTTTGACACTTCAGTAGTAGTAGTAACAAACCCAACCGTAGCAGGGCATCACCTAGATACACTTTTGGGTAAACTTTCGGCTACACAGTTGCATGTTGTAACCATACCAGATGGAGAAAATTACAAGACACTTGAAACGGTAGAAAATATATTAGATGAGTGTTTTAAACATAAACTTGACAGAAAATCATTACTAATAGCATTTGGTGGTGGGGTCATAGGCGATATGACAGGTTTTACTGCTTCTTTATACCAAAGAGGTATAGATTTTATACAAATACCTACCACTCTTCTTAGTCAGGTAGATGCATCTGTGGGTGGGAAAACTGGAGTAAATAATAAATATGGTAAAAATCTTATAGGAGCTTTTTATCAACCAAAAGCTGTATATATAGACCCACTATTTTTAGAAACGCTTCCTCCTCGTGAATTTGCGGCAGGTGTTGCTGAAGTCGTAAAAATGGCTGTTATGTTCGACAAAGATTTTTTTAGATACTTGCAAAACACAAATTTAAATGATGCAGATAGCATAAAAGAGATGATTGCCAAAAGCGTTTCACTAAAAGCTTGGGTAGTAAATCAAGATGAAAAAGAAGCAGGTATTCGTGCGGTATTAAATTATGGGCATACCTTTGGTCACGTAGTAGAAAATGAGACCAATTACACCACTTACTTGCATGGTGAAGCTGTATCTATAGGTATGATTATGGCAAATGCTTTAGCAGTAGAGTTAGGACTACTTAGTAAAGATGAAGAACAAGCAGTAAAAGACTTCTTAAGCTATTCAAATCTTCCCATAGAATATGTAATTAAAAATGTTGATGAATTTTACGAACACTTCTTTTTGGACAAAAAATCATCTAAGGGAAATATTAAATTCATTTTGCCAAATGGTCTGGGAAATTATAAAATGGTTTCAAATATAGATGAAAAAATTGTTAAAAAAGTATTGACACAATTTGGAGATAAATAATGAAGATAATAACTATCTTTGTCTATCTACTGCTGTCTATTCAAACTATACATGCAGAAAAAAAAGAGATTAATGCTACGACAAGCAAAGAAGTTAGCATTAAAAAAACAAAAATAGAGATATTAAAAGAACAGAAAAAACAAGAACTTATTTTGGAAAATGAGGCTATAGACAAAGAGCTTTTAGAAAATAATATTTGGTCAAAAATATATAGCAATTACCATACATATAAAGAGTTAAAAAAACAACAAATGCTACTTAATATGAAAATAGCACATTTAGAAAAAAAGAAGAGATTGTCAAAAGAGCAAAAAGACAACCTAGAAGAGTTAAAAAATAATGAAATAACCCTTAAAGGAAAACTACGACTTTTAAAAGAGTACGAAAAAGACCCATTTAAAAAATTTTTAACTCCACCAAAAATAGAAGATGTACCAAGCGTTGAAAATCCATTTGCTATAATTGGAGCACTTTCATACAAGGAAAAACTGCGTTCTGAACAAGAAGAGTACACTAGCCGATACCACTCCCTTGAGCATATTATGCAACGCTTCAAAGAGAAAAGAAATATTATTAAGGAGCTTTTTAATTTAGATAAAAACAATAAAGCTTATCTTAAAGAGATAGCTTCTATAGATGACCAAATAAAAACCTTTACTCCCGTTATAGATATATTTAATACCACTCAAAATGTATATACCAAAAAGATAGATGAGATAGAATTAAATCTAAAAAGAGACGTACAAAAAGAAATGGGACGCACAATAGTTATTGGTGCGATTGTACTATTTTTTCTTATCTTACTATTTTTTATCAAATATCTTGTGCGTCGTTATATGTCCGATAACGACCGCTTTTATACCATAAACAAAGCATTAAATATCTCTTTTGTTACTATACTCATACTTACTCTACTACTAGCTTATATAGAAAATGTTTCATATTTAGTAACTATCCTAGGTTTCGCATCAGCTGGTATAGCTATTGCTATGAAAGATTGGTTTATGTCATTGATGGGCTGGGTTACTATTGTTATGGGTGGCACCATACACGTAGGAGATAGAGTTAAGTTTCAAAGAGGAAACATAGAATATATTGGTGATATTGTAGATATATCTATGCTTCGTATGACTATGCACGAAGATGTAACACTAACGGCATATATGCACAATAGACGTGCTGGACGTGTTATATTTATACCCAACAACTTCATATTTACAGATATGATAGCTAACTATTCTCACGCAGGGCTAAAAACTGTATGGGACGGTATAGACTTTATGATTACCTTTGATTCAGACATTCAAAAGGCAGCTTCTATTGCCAAAGAAGTAACTAAAAAATACTCTAAAGGCTATACAGACATAACAAGAAAACAACTAAATAAGTTACGAAGCCAATACCACATGAAAAACACTAATGTTGAACCACGTATCTTAACCTTTATAGAGCCTTATGGTATGAAAATTTCGGCATGGTATTTAACTAACTCTTATGCAACACTTACATTAAGAAGTACCATCTCGGTAGAGATTATAAAAAGAGTACAAGAAGAAGAGAGCATTACGCTTGCATTTCCTACACAATCTATCTATGTTGACAAAGATGTACGTAAACCTATGCCTAAAATACCAGATATGCCAATGGGTGAGGAGACATTTTAATGCAAAAAGTATATTTTAAAACCTTTGGGTGTCGTACCAACCAATTTGATACGCAAGTTATGATGTCAAAGCTCAAAGACTATGAATTAACAAATGATGAACTAAATTCTGACTACATAGTGGTAAATTCCTGTACCGTAACTAACGGAGCAGACTCATCTGTAAGAAATTACATATCTTCTATGAAGCGTAAAAACCCAGATGCAAAAGTGATACTAGCAGGTTGCGGGTCTCACTCCAAAGGAGAGTCTCTTTTTGAAGATAAAAAAGTCTTTGGAGTCATAGGACATTCAGAAAAAGAGAACATAAATGCAGTACTTAAAAATGAAAATCCATTTTATCAGATAGGCGACCTTGAACATATAGACTCTACTATTGTAGAAGAGTTTGTAGGGAAAAGTAGAGCGTTTATAAAGATACAAGAGGGTTGTGACTTTGCTTGTTCGTACTGCATTATACCACAAGTTAGAGGCAAGGCACGTTCACACAAAGAAGAGACCATATTGGAACAAATCTCAAAATTAGCCTCAAATGGATTTGGAGAGTTTATACTTACAGGAACAAATGTAGGAAGCTATGGACGTGACCACAATACCTCTATGGCTAAACTACTTAAAAAAATGAGTAATATCCGTGGCGTTAGACGTATACGCATAGGAAGCTTAGAACCCATACAGATAGATGAAGAATTCATGGAATTATTAGATGAGCCTTGGATGGCAAAACAGATGCATATAGCCTTGCAACACACAAGTGACAAAATGCTAAAAGTAATGAATAGACGCAATAGCTACAAAACAGACTTAGAACTTTTTAACACCATAGCTTCTCATGGATATGCCCTAGGAACAGACTTTATAGTAGGTCACCCTGGAGAAGATGATATAGAGTGGAAAGTTGCCATGGATAGAGTAAAAGAACTTCCTCTTACACATATACATGCCTTTTCTTATTCAAAGCGTGATAACACAGTGAGTGCTACTATGAGACCTGAGATTAGAGGAAACATAGCAAAAGAACGTCATCGCGAACTAACATCAATCATAAAAGCTAAAAACTATGCTTTTAGACGTAGTCACAACTATAACTTAGAAGTATTACTTGAAAGTGGAAAAGATGATATCTATCAAGGTTTTGACCAGTATTTCAATAGAGTTACGGTTAAGTCAAAAGAAGAACTTAGTGGAAATTGGGTTTTTCTAAACAATGTAGAAGTTACGGATGCTGGAAATGAAGCAAATATTTAAGCATTCAGTTATTAATCGTAAAAATATAAAGATTATATCGTCACTTCTATTGGTGCTTATAGCACTTCTATCTTTTGCCATTTTGCGAGATACTTCTACTACTATATCCTACGAATACGCAAAGAAACTCTTTGATGAAAGCAATATACAAAAAGTTACTATAGACGGTGGCTACATAAGATTTGAAACATCAAAAGGTAACTTTAAAATATATAAAAACACAAATAATGAAACTTTATTTCTCAACAAATACCCCATAGAAATAGTAAATAATAACGATTATATTTACGATATTTTATCTTTACTCATAATTATTTTTGGATTTGGATTTTTATATAGAGTAATGAAACAAAACAAACTTCAACAATTACGATATTTAAAAGAAGCAAATAAAGCTGATGAAGGTCTACATAAACAAAATATACAAGCACTTACATCAAATGTTACTTTTGACGATGTAGCAGGAATTAAAGATGTAAAAGAGGAACTTGAAGAGATTATTGATTTTCTTAAATCTCCTAAAAAATACCGAGACTTAGACATTCGCCTACCTAAAGGCGTACTGCTTGTGGGTCCTCCTGGTGTCGGTAAAACCCTTATATCAAAAGCTGTTGCTGGTGAAGCTGGTGTACCATTTTTTTATCAAAGTGGTGCATCTTTTGTGCATATTTATGTTGGAATGGGGGCTAAGCGTGTTTCTGAACTATTTAACAAAGCTAAACAAATGTCACCTAGTATTATCTTTATAGATGAGATAGACGCAGTTGGCAAAAGCCGTGGAGAGTTTAGAAATGATGAAAGAGAAGCTACACTAAACCAACTTCTTACAGAGATGGACGGTTTTGAAGACTCTTCTGGTGTTATAGTCATAGGGGCTACCAATAAAATAGAAATTCTTGATGAAGCATTACTTAGAGCAGGAAGATTTGACAGAAGAATACATATTTCCTTACCAGACTTAGAAGACAGAATAGAAACTTTAAAACTATATCTTCACAACAAACCCCATAAAGTAGACATCTCACAAATTGCACGAATGACAGTGGGGTTTAATTCTGCTGCTCTTGATACCCTTACAAATGAAGCAGCCATATATGCCATGAGAACAAACAAAGCATTCATAGAGACTTCGGACTTTGAAGCAGTAAAAGAAAAAGTTCTTTTAGGAAAAAGAAAAATACTATCATTTAGTGAAAAAGAGCGTGAAATACAAGCAGTATATCAAGGCGCTAAAGCAGTAGTTGCCTCATGGCTAGATGTTGAGTTTGACAAAATAGGAATAGTCAACACTCACATACCCAACCAAGAATACGAAATACTCTCAAAAAGCCAACTACTTTCACACATTAAGGTTTATCTTGCAGGAAGCATAGCCACAAGAATACGATACAATGAGCAGTTTACTAATGCGACATTAGATATAGCAAAAGCCAAAGAAATTGTTAGCAGGGTTGTATATGAATATGTTATGAATGATAATTTCATAGTTACCCCACAGCAAGAAGAAGAATTATTACGTGAGTCCGTATCGGAACTAAGTGCGTTATTGGAAACTCTTGATGTTGGACTAAATGAAATATCTTCTTATCTGCTAAAACATGAAAATATTACATCAGACAAATGTAAAGAAATTCTACGTAAGATATTTTAGAGATGAAATACTTTAGCGGATTTTCATTGTCTGAAGAAGAGGAGCTATTTTCAGACTATTTTACTCCAACAGATTACACTGTAGTAGGCTTTTCTTATGGTGCTCAAAAGGCTTTAGAATATGCTTACAATAAAAAAACACGTGTCGATAGACTAATTTTATTATCTCCTGCTTTTTTTCAAACACAAAAACCATCTTTTATTCGTACACAATTACGATATTTTGAAGCAGGACAAGAAGCCTATATAAAGCAGTTTTTAGATAATGCAACCCACCCTTTAAAACTAAATTTAAAACCATATCTTAAAGTGGGCAGCAAAAAAGAACTTTCATATCTACTCTCTTATGTGTGGGAAGAGCATAAAATAAAAGCCATACTAAACAGAGGTACCATAGTAGAAGTATTTATAGGAGAAAAAGATAAGATTATAGAGAGTAATGAAGTATTAGATTTTTTTAAAAATCTTTGCACAACATACCTGATAAAAAATGCAGGACATATATTGAGGACAAAATGACAAATATTATAATCACTGGATGTTCTACAGGCATAGGACTAGAAACCGCTAAATATTTAAAAGATAAATTTATAAAGGTTTATCCTACAGCTAGAAATATGGAAGATGTAGATATGCTCAAAAGCCTAGGGTTTTGTGATGCTATGCAGTTAGATGTAACTAACTACAATCAAATTACTGAAGTTATAAATGCAGTCATGAACATAGATGGAAAAATAGACGTATGGTTTAACAATGCAGGTTTTGGACAAGCTGGTGCATTGGAAGACATTAGCACTGGCACACTCAAAGAGCAGTTTGAAACAAATGTATTTGCTTTGCACGAATGCACACGTCAAGTCATACCCATTATGAGAAAGCAAGAAAGTGGAAAGATTATTCAGCACTCTTCTGTTTTAGGTCTCATATCTCTTTTTGGTCGTGGTGCTTATAATGCTAGTAAATACGCTATAGAAGGGCTTAGTGATACACTTAGATTGGAATTACAAAACACAAATGTATCGGTATCTTTGCTTAATACTGGTCCAATTAGTAGCAACTTTAGAAAAACTGCTATGAAAAAACTGCAAAAAAATATAGATATAGAACACTCTATATTTAAAGATAACTACATCAAAAGCTTAAATGGTAATCATAAAAAAGTGCCTTTTAACGAAGAGGCAACATCGGTAGCAAAAGTGATACATAAAATCATTTTAGCAAAAAATCCAAAACCACGCTACTACATAACAAAAGCGACTTATCTTTTAGGATATTTAAAGCGTATTTTAAGTACAACACTATTAGATAAATTACTTTTAAAAATAGGATAATCAATATGGATAAAATAAAAATTGGTGTAATTACAACTAGCGACAGAGCCTCCAAGGGCATATATGAAGATATATCTGGGGTAGCCATAATGGATACCATGAAAGAGTATTTACTAAATGAATGCGAGTATGAATACAGATGTATTCCTGATGAGCAAAGTCTTATCGAAACTACTTTAATAGAACTTTCACGCGATAGAAACTGCGACCTAATAGTAACTACTGGCGGAACAGGTCCAGCCATGAGAGATGTTACTACAGAAGCTACTGAAAATGTATGTCAAAAGCTTTTACCTGGTTTTGGTGAGCAGATGAGAGCAGTTAGTCTTAAGTATGTACCAACTGCCATACTTTCACGTCAAACAGCAGGTATTTGTGACGGTACACTTATTATTAACTTGCCTGGAAAACCTAAATCTATTAGAGAATGTTTAGATGCAGTTTTTCCTGCGGTTCCATACTGCATAGACCTCATAGGCGGTAGTTTCATGGAAGCCAATAAAGAAGTTATTAAAATCTTTAGACCAAAGTCAAAATAGCATGAATATTACTTTTATAAAATCTAAACTTGATGAAATAATCAAAGAGCTAGAAAAAGAAGTTATGGAGGTACTCATGAATGAGGATTTGGATAAAAAACAGACAAATCTTCGTATGAAACCTTTAACTTCAACTAAGAAGATACTTAACAATGCCATTGATAGTATAAAAATGGTAGATAAACTAGGTAAAGAAGAGTTGGAAAAATAAAATGCCAAATACTATCTTTATAATACTCATTGTTCTAAGTATAGTACTTTTTTTCTGGAGTATTATAAAAGCCATAAGAACACAAAAAAGTAGCTATTCATGGGGAATGCTTCCTTTTTTTGTGACAATAGGAGTCATGCTTATACGCTAGATATTTGCAGCGACTTTGTATGTAGGGTCGTCCTCTTCATAAGAACAAAATGGACCAGCTATTTTTAGCATATTTTTACAGTCTTTAGAGAGGTGCCTAAGAGTAAGCTTTTTTCCGTTTTGCTTATATTTTTCAGTTAGTCCATCTATAGCTTCAGCTCCCGAACTATCCATAACTCTAGCTTTTTTAAAATCTATAATGACTTCACTAGGGTCACTAGTGATGTCAAATTGTTCATTAAATGATGTTACCGAACCAAAAAAAAGTGGGCCATCTATCTCATATATTTTTTTGCCATCTTCTTCTTTTGTGCGTGAAACTATTTTCGCATGTTCCCACGCAAATACAAGTGCAGAGATGATAATACCAGCTATAACTGCCACTGCCAAATCTTCAAATATAGTAATAACAGTTACAACTATAAGTACAAAAGCATCTGCCCTAGGCATATGCCTAAGACGTTTTATGGAAGAAAATTCAAATGTACCGATACTCACCATGAACATAATGCCCACAAGTACTGCTACAGGAATAGCTGCTATCACAGAAGAAAAACTAACCACTAAAATAATAAGAAGTACCGCAGCCGTGAAAGAGGATAGTCGTCCAAGACCACCAGATGTAAAGTTTATAACAGATTGTCCTATCATGGCACACCCAGCCATGCCTCCAAAGAGTCCAGAAGTTACATTACCAACACCAAGAGCTATACACTCTTTATTTCCAGAACCACGTTCTTCTCCCATTTCATCTAACACAGAAAGAGTTAGTAAAGACTCAATAAGCCCAACTAATGCCACTATAATTGAAGTAGGAATAATAATCATCATCGACTGCCATGTAAATATCTGCGAATAAGGCATAACAAAAGTTGGAAATGAAACATTAGAAAGATCAGCTAAATCACCTACGGTTTTTGTATCTATATGGGCAAAATAAACTACCAAAGTTACAACTACGATAGCAACAAGTCCAGCAGGTACAGCCTTAGAGACTTTAGGAAGCAGTTGCATAGTTGCCATGGTTACTACTATAATAATATACATAATATAGTTTTCTGAAAAACTTGCTTTAATAATTTCTATCCACGAGTTATACTGCTCCATATTTGAAGGGGCAAGAAATGCCAACTGTGCCATGGCTATGACTATAGCCAGTCCATTAACAAATCCAAAAAGTGCAGGTTGAGGAACAAGACGTATAAATTTACCCATTTTCATAGCTCCAATGGCAACTTGTATAAAACCTGCAAAAATAGATGTAAGTAAAATATAGTGTAAAAGCATAATAGATAGAGACTCGGTATCTAAGTTTGGGTACATATGCTTAACATTAAGACCCAAACTCACAAATACTACGGCTACAGACCCAGTAGCACCAGAAATCATACCAGGTTTTCCTCCAAGCATGGCAGTAATGAGACCTATAATAAAAGCTCCATAGAGACCAACAACAGGAGAAACTCCTGCAATAAATGAAAAAGCTATAGCTTCAGGAACCAAAGCTACGGCTACCAATGCACCAGATAGTACATCATTTTTGATATTCTGATTAGAATAGTTTTGAATGTTAAACAAGTTATTTCCTTATAATATATATGAAATATTACCATAAAATACGAAAGTATTCTTTATGTGACACACACAGATAATATAAAAAATCTATCAATAAATATAAGTTAATTTTAATAATATATATATTATAATTCCAAAATTTAATTATCAAAGGTATACGTATGAAAAAAATCATCACAACATCTGTTGCAGTTGCAGCACTATTTACAAACACACAAGCTAATTTTGACTTTGGAGACATGTTTAAGGACATGAAGGACGCGGCAATTTCAATGAGCAAAGATGCCAAAGATTCAGTAACAAGCATTAAAGATGGTGCGGTTGAGACAACTAAATCTGCTGAAAGAACAGTTACATCTGTAAGTTCTGATGTAAAAGACACATCTGTAAAAGTTTCTGATGATTTAAAAACTTCAGAAGTTGCTACTTCAACTGATTCAAGAGACACTGTGGTTTCTGTATCTACAGACACTAAAGATGCAATGACCAACACAACAAAAGACTTGAAAGATTCTGCTACTGTTGCTTCAAAAGAGATGAAAGATTCTGCTGTTGCAGTATCTAACGATGCTTCTACATCTGTAAAAACTGTATCTAATGACACTAAAGACTCTGTAAAAACTGTTTCAACAAATGCTAGCGATGCAGCAAAAACTGTATCTAATGACACTAAAGACTCTGTAAAAACTGTTTCAAATGATTCTTCTGATTCAGTTAAAACTGTTTCAACAAACTCCAAAGATGCTGTTGATAGCATAGCTAAAAATACAAATGATTCAGTTAAAACAGTATCTAATGACTCAAGAGCTTCTGTTGAATCTACAAACTCAAATGCAAGTGATGCAGTAAAAACTGTTTCAGACAATGCATCTAATTCTGTAAAAACAGTTTCTGAAAATACAAATGACTCTGTAAAAACAATATCTTCAGATGAATATGCAAAACATATGGAAAATAAATAATAAATCTTCCTGTACAGTAACCACACGTTGGTTACTGTACAAAATATATACTTACCTCATTTCCCTGTAAAATTATATAATTTAAAAAACACCTTCATAGTTTCTTATTTTAACAAACAACTCTTTTTTTATATATTTAAAATAAACTTTAAGTTATATTTAATATAATATTAGATATAATCGCGAATTCAAATTTAATGATAGAAGGATTCACAATGAGAAAAATATTAACAGTAGTCGGAGTAACTAGTGCTCTACTAACAGGTGCTAATGCAGATTTTAACTTTGGAGATATGTTCAAAGACATGAAAGAAGCTGCAATTAGCATGAGTAAAGATGCGAAAGATTCAGTAACAAGTATGAAAGATGGTGCAGTTGAAACTTCAAAATCTGCCGAAAGAACAGTTACTTCTGTAAGTGCAGATGCAAAAGATACATCTACTAAAGTTTCAGATGACATAAAAACAATGGAAGTAAATACAAGCAAAGATGTAACAACATCAACAAAAACTGTTTCAACAGATGCAAAAGATTCACTAAAAACAACTACTTCAGATCTTAAAGATTCAGGTACAGTAATTAGTTCAGATGTAAAAGATTCTGTAAAAACTGTTTCAAATAATGCTAGTGATACTGCTAAGAGCATTTCAAATGATTCTAAAGATTCTGTAAAAACTGTTTCAAATAATGCTAGTGATACTGCCAAAACTGTTTCAAATGATTCTAAAGATTCTGTAAAAACTGTTTCAAATGATTTAAACAGTACTTCGACATCCGTATCTAATAATACAAAAGATACAGTAGATAGTGTAGCTACAAATGCAAATGACTCTGTAAAAACAGTATCAAATGACTCTAGAGACTCTGTTCAATCAACAAATACAAATGCAAGTGCATCGGTAAAATCTATCTCTTCTGACTCTGCTAATTCTGTAAAATCAGTTTCTGAAAATACAAATGATTCAGTAAAAACAATTTCTGAATAATATACAGTTCTACCATATTAAGAAGGATTTTCCTTCTTAATATGACTCTTTTTAAACCCTTTTTTATTATCACTCTCTTACCGTAACTTTTTGTAGCTTTTAAATTTTAATGAACGAAAATCACAATTTCAATCTATTATATATATTATTAATGTGTTACCCTATAATCCTATATTTTTCCCAAAGGATTTCTAATGACCTACATAAATAAAATTCTATACAGCATAACAACTATTATTCTATTGAATATTTCAATATATGCCAATACAGAAGGTACAAAATTAAATATCAAGCTTCCAACCGTACCAACACCAGTTAAAGCGATAGTGCTTAACAATGAATATAGTATAAACTCTAGAACCATTAAGTTTTCTAAACGCATTCCTCCAAATTATGTTCCTCACAGATTGGACAATATAAAAAAAGAAATAGCCTCTAAAGATGCACAAGTTGGAGAGGTAGATAATGGTAGAATTTCTGCTTATTTAAGAGGTTCTTTTATGGAAGTTAGTGAGGTTGAAAAAAAACTTAAAAAGTCTGGATTTACCATACTTGCTTCTACTCCTGTAAACAAGAAAAAAACGCTCATTTCTGTGGTCTTTACAAACTTAGACATGATAAGTATGGCAAGTACCAAAGATAAAGGTTTTATAGCTACATTACGTGTCTTAATTGATACTAAAAAGAAAAGTATCAGTATTACAAATCCACTTTATATGTGCAAAGGTTTTCTTCAAGATAAGTTTGATGCAACAATCGCTAACAAGATTTTGATTAATATAGTTAATAGTTTTCATGGTCTAAAGAACTCAAAAGATAGTCTAAAATTTCAACTTCTGCCGACTTATAAATTTATGAATGGCATGCCTTATTATAAAGATATGCTTGAAGTTGCTTCTGGAGATGATTTACTTGAACGAATAAAAGAAAACAAAAAAATAGTCTTTACCCAAGAACTCAAAAATGGTTCTGTACTTGTGGGAGTCAGATTGAGTAGAAGAACTAGAAAATTTACAAAAAAAATAGGAAGAAACAACGCTGCCATGCTACCTTATCCTGTACTTATAGAAGATGGAAAAGCAAAAATATTAGATCCAAAATATTACATCTCATTTATGTATCCCCTGCTAGAGATGACTCAATTTATGACCATAGCTACAATACCAGACGCTATATATAAAGATATACAACGTGCGTTAAGGAAAAAGAGACAAAAAAAACATTAGGCAAAAGCCTAATGTTCTAAGGACATTATTTAGCTTTTTCCAAATACTTACCTTCAACTGTATCAACTACAATTTTTTGCCCTTCTAGTATAAAGAATGGAACTTGAACAACTGCACCAGAATCAAGCGTAGCTGGTTTTTTTCCACCTTGAGAATCACCCTTGAAATTAGGTGGAGTTTCTGCTACTGTAAGCGTAATAGTTTGCGGTATCTCAACAGATATTGCTTTATCATTATGAAATAAAATCTCAGCTTCCATACCATCAATCATAAAATCAAATGTATCCTTGCCTACTTGCTCATGTGTTAGTCCTATTTGATCGTAGGTTGTGGTATCCATAAATTGAAGCATCTCACCATCGTCATACAAGTACTGCATTGTTTTTTGCTCTAGTTCTGGCACATTAAATTTATCACCTGCATGAACTGTTTTGTCTATAACCTTACCTGTCTGAAGGTTTTTGATTTTCATACGCACAAATGCTGCACCTTTTCCAGGCTTAACATGTTGAAAATCTGTAACCCTAAATGGATTTCCAGTAATTTCAAGTCTTGCACCTTTTTTGATGTCACCCATTCCAATTGTAGCCATATTAGCTCCTTAAAAAATAATAGGTGATTATAGCAGATGCATGATTAAAGGTCATGTATCTTATTATGACTAAACAATCATATTATCTTTAAAATATCTCTTGAGTATCTCCTTCAAGACATCAAGTTGAAGTGGCTTAGATAGATAATCATTCATACCTGCACCTATATATTTAGCCCTATCTCCAGAAAGTGCGTTAGCAGTTAGTGCAACAATAGGAGTACGTCTCACACCTTCATTTCGTTCATAAAGAAGTATCTTTCCAGAAGCTTCCATTCCTCCCATAACAGGCATTTCTATATCCATAAAAATCATATCATATCTATTTTTCATACATGCATTTAATGCTTCAAGTCCGTTATTGACTATGGTGACTTCTATTCCTAATCTATGTAATACATTCAAAATAAGCTTTTGATTAATATGGTTATCTTCTGCCACCAAAACATGAATACCTTTAAAGATTATCTCCTGCGAAGTTTCTAAAGTTTCTTCTTTATTATTTAAAACTTTCATAACTTTTGAAAAATTTATAGGCTTATATATAATCTTACTTATACTTTCTTCGTGACGCTTGAGACTACTTTTCCTATCTCCTGTTGACATAACTATTATCTTACTTTTAAGACTTAAAAATTTCTCCATCTCTTTATCTCTGTATCTAAATTTATGATCAATAAAAATAATATCTGGTAAATGTCTCTCTGCTAATAATTCTTCATCTGTATAATGACGTATTTTTGCACCAGTATAGCTCACATAGCTTTCTAAATTTGTATTAATACGATATTCCCCATCAATATGAGGATTGAGTATTCCTACTCTCATTTTACTTCTATTTTCTACTTCTCTAGTAGATGAACCGTCTGCTTTAGGCAACACTAAAGTAAAGAAGAATGTAGAGCCTTCATCTTTAACACTTTCAATTTTCAGTTCACTACCCATCATCTCTATGAATTTACCAGATATAGATAGACCTAATCCAGTTCCTCCATATTTTCTACTCGTGCTCACATCTGCCTGAGTAAAGGCTTCAAAAATTTTACCTTTTTGAGAATCAGAAATACCAATACCAGTATCTCTTACGGAAAATCGTACTTTAGCATTAGAAACATTTTCTTCAAGTTTTTCTACACGTACATTTACTTCACCATTTTTAGAAGTAAACTTAATTGCATTAGAAATCAAGTTAAGAATTACTTGAGATATTTTAGTAGGATCCCCAATTAGAAGTGTTGGCAAGGTAGGATCTAAAAATACATTAAAATCAATACCCTCCTCTGATGCCTTAGCAGCATACGATTCCGTGGCTACTTCAAAACTATCTATTGGGTCAAACTCTATCTCCTCTAGTTCTATTTTATCTGCTTTAATTTTAGACAAATCCAAAATATCATTAACTATTGTTAGCAGATTTTCTGAACTCTTTTCTATAACCCCGATAAATTCTCTCTGTTCCTCTGTTGCTTTTGTTTCCTTTAAAAGTTGCGTAAAACCTAGTATTCCATTTAGTGGAGTACGTATCTCGTGTGACATACTTGCTAAAAAAAGGTCTTTTGTCTGGTTTGCATCTTTTATTGCCTGTATTAAAAACTTATATATATAATCCAAACGTTCGCTTTCAATCAATCTTTTTAATTCATTTTCTTGTGTAGCACTAAAAATAAGTGCAATGTCTTTTAATGTCTCTTCTGAAATTTTTCTATTTTCTTGTTTTCTAAAAGATAATTTAGTTAGTTTAATAATAGCTATCATTATTAAAATAATTACGAAAAAATACAATCCTAACTTTATAAAAAAAGCAATATTATGCTTATTTGCCTCTTTCATTTTTGGATATAAAAATATTTTTAATTTTTCAAAATAAAGTATTTTTTTATTAATTGCATAATTCCACCCATCATAAGACAGAGAATAATTTCCTCTTCTTGCTTGAGAAGCAATCATTTCACGCTCCCTATTTAGTAGCATAGCGTAATTATCGGGAGACATTACAGCTGTGAGTTTCATGGACATCGTTTTGTCTTCAATCTCACTAAAGTCTGGTAAAGCGTCTTTATCTTTTATAGATTCCCATTTATTAAAAATATATTCATTCATTATTTCTTTATCTAGCAAAATAGGAGATATTAAACTGTATTCACATATAGTATTTTCCTCCAAAAGCATAATATTTTGATACATCCAAAGGTATGTGTATATCTTATCATCCTTTTTAGACTCCAAAACAGTACGTATCATTTCAAATATAATTTTAAATACACTATCATGATAAGAGTCTAAAGATTTTAAGTCATTATCTTTTGTGTCAGTTATTTTTTTTCTTGTCTGCATTAAAGACTTTTGCAATTTTAAAACCTGTTTTCTATAAAAATCCAATCTATTGTCTTCCGTAAGTAATTTTGAAAATGATTTTATTTTTTTATCTGTTTTAAGATAAAGATTTTTAAGTTCCATTAGTATGTTTTGATCTTTTTGCACCAAGTATTGCAAAGCATAGCTTCTCTCATCTTCTATTCTTTTGTTTATATTGTCAATATTTTTTATGATGGTAAGTGTTTGTATTTGCTTTTCACCATTGAAATAACTAAATGATGCATTATAAAATACGTAAGATAGTAAAATCAATACTATAACCAAAACAGAGAGTATGGAATTTAATATAAATTTATTTTTGAGTAATTTCATTATTGTCCTTTTATATAGCAAATCAATACAAATTATCGCATGAAATGTTATCAGTAAAGCAAAAATATATTACCACAAGAAGAGGTATATTATTGTGTAGTCTGGCGATCTTTTAGAAAAAAGACCCATGACTTTCTGTCCTTGCTTCACAACAAGTTTAGCTTTTGCAATTGTACCTATATTGTTTTATTATACTAAGAAAGTCTTAAAAGAGAAGAATATAGCCCCCCATTAAAAAACAGAAGGCTATCTAATAGTATTATTTGGTAATAGATATGTTTTCTTTACCATTTAATTTACATTCTGCATCTTTGTCAAAATCCATAGCTTTTGAATTGTCCATAAGCACAGGAATAAAAAGCAAAGAAACAAACACTGCTGCCACTGTTCCAGATATAAGTGCAACCCCTAATCCACCAAATACTGGGTCACTAGCAAGAAGTGCTGAACCCAATATAATAGCAACAGCAGTAAGCATAATAGGTTTTGCACGTGTTGCAGCGGCAACCGCTACAGCTCTACGCTTAGGCAAACCTTCACAAATCATCAAAGATTTTGCAAAATCAATAAGTAGTAAAGAATTACGTGATGAGATACCAATAAGAGCAATAAATCCTATCAAAGATGTAGCCGTAAGGAAGAAAGTATCCGTAGTAAACCAATTAGCCACCCAATGCCCAACTATTACACCAATAAGCGAAAGGAATGAGCCTAAAAGTACAATACCAGATATAGCAAAACTTCTGTAATAAATAACCAGTAGCAAGAAAATAAGAACAAGTGCCGATATAAATGCTCCACCCAAATCCCTAAAGGTATCAAGTGTTACTTTCATCTCGCCATCCCAGCGGATTAAGAACTTTTCATTTGTTTTTCTATCTTCCAAAGTAAAGTCAAACATATATGTAGAAAAGCCTGCTTTTGTGACAATATAATCTTTTTCAAAATACTTAAGCATTTTATCGCGGGCTTCAAGCAAAGGATAAACTTGAGAAACCATATCTGTCTCGGCAATAACATTAGTCATTCTAGAAAGGTCTTTATGCATAATCATGTAATTAGACCTTGCTTTTTGAATATGCACAACCTCTGAAAGAGGTACCATCATACCCCTCATATTCATAAGATTTAAGGACGAAAGTTTACTTTCTAATGCATCTACACTAGACTTAGGAAGTTTTTTACTGTTTTTATCTAAAATTAAAAACATATTAATTTGGTCTGGTTCATTGTTTGAATTTTTATGTGCAACAACCATACCTTCAAATGCCAAATATAATATGTTGTTTACTTGTTTTACACTAAGTCCAGATCTTGCTATTTTTTCTGCATCTGGAATGAGTTCATATTTTGCAAAATTCTCATCTGCCATAATATCAATGTCTACTAGACCTTCTGTATTTGAGAGTGCATTGGCCACATCTACCGATAAAGACCTGATTTTAGATAAATTTTCACCATGTACTTCAACTACGATAGATGCCAATGTAGGAGGACCAGATGGCTGCTCTATAAACTTAATATTAGTTCCTCTAACTAGTGGAGTACAAGCTTTCTGGACGATAGGTCTTAAGCGTTTCACCATCAGATAAGAAGGCTCATCTCTATGATGCTTATCGGTAAGATTTATAGCAATTTCTGAAACATTTTCAGTCTGCTTCATACTTGCACCCTTAACTAGCCCAGCATAATCGAGAGGAATGCCTTGTCCTAGAAAAAGTTCCAAGTTCATAATTTCAGGCTCTTTTTTTAAATAATCAATGACACACTCACTCACTTTTTTGGTCTGTTCTATCCCAGAACCAGATGGGGTATCTACATATATAGAAAAAGTATTTGCACTTTTTCCTGGTAACATTTTAGCCAGTACCATTTTAGTAGGAAACATCATTAAAGACAAAAAGAATGCTGATGCTGTCAATGCAACAACTAGTCTTTTCTTTAATTTACTAGCTAGAATACCATAAATAAAACTTTCTAATTTTTTCATTATTTTGAACCTTTCTTTTCAGTCTTAATATCATGATGTTTATGTTTCGGTTTTTTTAGCAGTCTCAAGCTTAAGTATGGAGTAAAGATATAAGCTATGAAAAGTGATGCCACAAGTGCAACAGGTACGTTATAAGGAATAGGCTTCATAAATGACCCCATCATACCTCCGACAAATGCCATAGGTACCATTGTCAAGATGATTGCCAGTGTTGCTACGTTAGTTGGTGCACCTATTTCATCTGTTGCTTCAATAAGTAACTCATCCATCTCTTTATCTTCTGCACCATGCGAATGCAAATGTCTGTGAATATTTTCTATAACTATAATAGCCGCATCTACTAAAAGTCCCAGTGAAAGCAAAAGTGCAAAAAGAGTAATTCTATTCATGGTTTGCCCAGTCATCCATGCCGTAAAAAGAGTAACTGCCAAAATAGCAGGTACAGAAAAAGTAACAATAATAGACTCCCTCCACCCCAAAGCAAAAACAAGCATAAGAGCGATAATGGCGATAGTAATCATAAGATGATGCATTAATTCATTTACTGCTTCATCAGCACGTACACCGTAATTTCTAGTGATAAGATACGATACACCTGCTTTGTCAAATTTATCTTGATACTCTTTTAAGACATCTAGAACATCTTCTGCAACAAACACTGCGTTGGTTCCAGCTAATTTAGCTATAGTCATTGTAATTTGATTACGTTCTTTGTTTAAAGTAGCATTACTTTCAGATTTAGATAAAATAGATGCTGTCTGGAAGTTTTGAATATCTATACCTTCTGTCACTTTAGCAACATCTCTTAAATAAATAGGTGATCCCATATATTGAGCGACAATAACTGATGCAACGTCATCAATATTTTCAATAGCATTTTCTACACCAAATATTACTAACTTTCCACTATTTGTTTTGCCTTTTACATCAGGAACATCTACTGCTACAGATTGCACTGCCTGCATAATCTGACCTAGAGACAAATGATAGGCAGAAAGTTTACCCATATCTACTTCTATGTTATACTGTGCCTTTCTGGCACCTTTTAATGTTGTTTTAGCAACATCATCTACGGCATTGATATGTTGCTGTACCTCTCTTACTAAATTAAAGAGTGCTACTTCATTAATATCTTTATCTGCTTTAGGATAAAAAGCAACCGTAATAATAGGAATATCAATATCAATATCAAAAGGTTTAATAAGTGGTTGCATCACACCTTTTGGCATTTTATCCATATTTTGCATCACTTTATCATAAAGCTTAAGATTTGAATCTTCTCTATTTTCTCCAATATAATACATAACATTTACTATACCTACATTATCCATAGCCATACCATATATATGCTCTATACCACGAACTTCACGAAGTTTTCTCTCCAAAGGTTTTACTATGATATTTTCTATTTCTTTTGGTGTGGCTCCTGGCATAGGAACAATTACTGCACCACCAGAAATGGCAATTTGAGGATCTTCTTCTCTTGGCATACTATTAAGTGCCATATATCCCATAATAAGCAAAAATGCACCTAGAACAGAAGTAAGTGGATTTTTTAAAAATCCTTTCGCTAGTGTTCCTGCAACATTAATGATCTCATATTCTTTTTTATTTTTCTCTTTTTTATTCCCCATATTGCCCTACTTAATAATAATTTTGGCATACATGCCAGGATATACTGAACTACTTTTTTTATCCATTTTCATAATAATTTTAAACTTATGTGTCATCGGATTTGAGTTTGGTACAATAGCTGTAATTTTCCCTGTTGTCTTGAAACCTATAGATGGTATTATAATATCTACAATTTTACCCATATTTATATGTTTAAGTTGGGTTTCACTAAGTTCAGATACGATTTTTAGTTTGCTCAAGTCTGTCAAAACAACAGCTGGCATACCTGGCATCGCCATCTCTCCAACATTTAGACGTTTCTCAACTATAACACCGTCATTTGGTGCGTGTATTTCCAAATAATCATATTGACTCAACACTTCATCTTTTTTTGCCATGGCTTGTTTTAACTGTTCTTGCGATATTTTTACCATATCTTTAAGATTATTTGCCGCTAATTGTAGCTGCTCGAACTCATACTTTGATACCATATTTTTTTTATATAACCTCTCGTGACGTGCCAAATTAACCAAAATATTATTATACTGATTTCTATTCATTTGCAAGGCTAGTCTAGCTTGAGAAATAGACAAGTCTACTTGACGCTCTGCTGATTCAACTTCTTTGGAATCAATCACATAAATAAGATCACCTTTTTTTACTATATCACCTTCAGAAACTGCCATTTTTTTTACATAGCCCATATATCGACTTGTTAACATTTTTTGATTATCTGATACTACTGATCCACTCAAATCAATCTCTACAGCATGTAACGATGTAACTAGCGTTATCATTGTCAATACATTTATAAAATTTTTCATTTAATTACTCCTATATTTAGTATACTATTTAACTCAAATACTTTGGTATTACGCTCATTTTTAGAAGTTAGAAGCTTTAGTAGAACTTCAAGCTCTTTTGACTGCTTAACAAGTACATCTGTTATAGATACAATACCTTCTTTATAGCGTGAACTATAATTCATATATACTTTTTTAGCATATTGTAATTGCTTTTTATAACTCCTAACATCTGCATCTTTACTCAATATTTCTGTCTGAAGTTTTTTTACTTTTAAAGTAATACCTGCCTTTGCCAATAAAACTTGATCTTGTACTTTCAGGTAGTTCACCTTAGCTTTTTCAAGATTAGCTTTATCTACGCCACCATTAAAAATATTTAACTTGACTTTTAACCCAACAGTATATGAATCTTTTTGACTAAAATTATTCCAAAGAGTGTTGTCTGCACTTGAATACTCTCCAAATGCACCTACGGTTGGTAAATAATTTGCTTTTTCTACACCAACAGCCATTTTGCTAATTTTTAAGCCTAGTTGTGCCTTTTGCACATCAATGTTTTCTTCTATCGCTTCAGAAGTAATTATGCGTGGCATAGGTGCTAGTTCATGTACTTTTTTAATGGACGACACCTCTGTATTGAGCAAAAACGAGAGGAATTGATATGCTAAATCACGATTTAGCTTTGCCTGATTCTTCATGCTTTGTGCTTCAGAAAGCCTAGCTTGAACTTCGAGTGCATCTAACTCTTTAGCATACCCCTCTTTTTTCATACCTACAATGATTTTTTCTAAGTGTTTAATGTTTTTAATTATTTTTGAAAGATTATAGATATAATTTTGAATAAGTGAAATATCATAAAATGCTTTTTTTGTTTGAAAAGTTTTTTCATTAAGTAATTTCTTAGTGTCATATTTGCTCATAAGTTGCATAGCTTTTGTAATATGGGCATACTCTGTAAGTTTACCGCCAGTGTATAAAGGCAACATATAACTAACTTTTGTCTGAAAGTAGTTACTTTCAGTAGGATAATTAAGTGTTTTAGGTGCAACTGGCAATGGATTTGTTTTACCTGACATATCAAACTCTGAAAAACCAAAGTCACCAAAAGTAGCTTCTCTACTTTGTAATTTAAAGCCAAAAACATTACCTGCATCATTGGAACGCATTCCAGTTAGAGATACATCCATCTTACCATAGTTTTTTCCACTTACAATTTTAGACTCATACTCTTTCATCTGCTCATTAAATCTTGAAATTTTCAGTTCCAGATTATTTTTTTTCAACATTTCCAAGGCATTATTTAATGTTAAGTTGTTGACACCTGCAAACAAGGGAAGGTTTAAAAGTAGAAAAAATAGTGTTATTTTCATTTTCATTGTCTTGCTCCATATTTTAAAATAAACTCTATAAGCAAACGATTATATCAAATATAAATCGCATTTATGATTAAAATAGATTATTGAAATATTTCACCCAAGTATAAATACTCAGGTGAGTTTTTTAAAGTGTTGCATGACTTACAGAAATGCAGGCTTCAAGTCCTTGCAATGCACCTATAACCTCTTTCGTTACAAAACCATCTACACGCACCACTGCAAGTGCTTGTTGTTTTGAATCACGTCCTAGTCTAAAGTCTGATATATTAAGTTTATTATCTGCCATAATTTTTCCAACATTTCCAATCACACCTGGAGTGTCTGTATTTCGGAAGAATATCATAGTACCCTTTGGCTCAACATCTAACACATAATCATCTATCTCTATAATACGCTGTACAGTATCATCAAATACAGTACCTGCAATAGAAATAGTTCCGTTATCAGTTGTAAGTTTTATGCAAACTTTATTGGTAAATCCAGAATTATTTGGTTTTACTTCTCTTGTTATATCAATACCACGCTCTTGTGCTACAAACTCAGCATTTACATAATTAACTTGATCTCCAAGAGATTCAGTCAGAACACCAACTGTTGCAAAAGTACTCATAGATTCTATGTAATCTGCTACAGGACCAGCAGCCATTACTTTTATAGACTTAACCGCTGACTTAGTCACTTGAGAAGATAGATGTCCAATTTTTTGAATAAGTTCCAAATATGGTCTTACAAAATCTGGTAGTTCATTCTCTTTTATTGGCAAATTAAGTGCATTTGGATAAGAAATACCTTTAGCAGCAGCAATGGCATTTTCTGCAGCCTGAATAGCTATATTTTTTTGTGACTCTTTTGTGTTTGCACCAAGATGTGGAGTTACAGTAACATTGTCTAAATCTAGTAATGGGTGTGCCGTAGCTGGCTCTTTATTGAAAACATCAATTCCTGCTTTAGCTATCTTACCACTGGTTAGACCATCTAAAAGTGCATCTTCATCAAAAAGACCTCCCCTTGCGCAGTTAATAAGTATTACGCCGTCTTTCATTTTGCCAATCTCTTCCTTGCCTATCATTCCAATAGTTTCAGGATTTTTGGGTGTATGAATTGTAATAATATCACAAGCTAAAATATCTTCAAAGTTTTTTGTGTACTCTATGTCTAAATCTGTCGCTTTAGATGCACTAATATATGGATCATAAGTAACTACTTCCATCTCAAATGCTTTAGCACGCTTACCGACACGAGAACCAATATTACCAAAACCTATAATACCAAGTTTCTTATCTTTAAGCTCCGTACCATACCAATCTTGTCTTCTCCAAACACGGTCAAGTTTTAAATTGTTATGAGCATAAGGGAAATCACGAACACATGAAAGCATGTGTGTCATAGTAAGTTCTACTGCGGCTATAGTATTTGCGGTAGGTACGTTCATAATGACAATACCCTGTTTAGAAGAATTAGGAATATCTACGTTGTCAACTCCAACCCCAGCACGAACGATAGCTGATATTTTTTGTGCTGATTTTAAAAATGCATCGTCTACGTCTGTGGAAGAACGAGTAATCGCCACATCTGCTAGAGGAATAATATCTGATATAAGTTTATCTTTTGGCTCATCTGCTGCATTTATCAATTCTATTTCACTATCATTGGCTAAAATATCTAGCCCATCTTGATGGATATGGTCACAAACAACAATTGTCTTTTTTGGCATAATTTAACCTTTATGAGTTTTAATAAATAAGTAGGAGAATAATACTAGCCGTACTATCCGACTACATGGAGTAAAATAACACACTTTAGAGATAAAGTCTAAAGTGTGTCTAAAAAATATTTTATTTTTTTAGCATGTCACCAAAAGCATCACCTAGGGTCATACTGTCATCTTGATCAAGATTAAGTTGCTCCATTGCTTCTCTCTCTTCTTGACGCTCAAGTTTTTTAACAGAAACTCTAATTCTATCAGTATTGGCATCAATAAATGAGATAACACCTTTAATCTCTTGACCTTTCTCTATCTCTTCTACTTTAAGTGGATAAAGGTCTTCAGTTCTAATAAGCGCATCAATATTTTCTTCAAGTGAAATAAACACTCCGAAGTCTTTTTTGTCTTTTACTGTACCAGTAACGATTGCACCATTTTTATTTTTTTCTGCAAATGCTTTTACAGGAGATGCCTCAAGTGCCTTTTTAGAAAGTGAAACTTTTCCTGCATCTCTATCGATTTTTATAATCTTAACTTCTACTTCATCGCCAACTTTAAGTTCTGATTTTGCATTTTGAGATTTATCCCAAGATATTTCTTGATTATGAAGTAACCCCTCAACCGCTCCTACTTTTACAAATGCACCAAAGTCAGTAATGGACGTAACAGTACCAGTCACCACATCACCAACTTTATTAGATGATGTAAATGCATCCATTGGCTTAGGAAGAAGATTTTTAAGACTAACTCTAAGTCTTCTACCCTCTTTGTCTACTTCGATTACTTCAACATTAATGTCAGAGTTGTTTTCTAGGTAATCTTTAGGGTGTTTAACATTTTTATCCCATGATATTTCAGATACATGAAGGAATGCTTCAAGGTCTTCACCTAAATCAACAAATACACCATAAGGTTCTATGTTGGAAACTGTAGCGGTTACAGTATCTCCTACACCAATAATTGCATCAATATCAGCCCAAGGATCAGGGTTTGCATCTTTAATGGAGAGAGAAAGGTGTCTTTTCTTTTTATCATAATCTAAAGCTATAACATTTACTTCATCGCCTTCAGCAAAGTATTTAGATGGATTAACTGGACCTTTGTGAGAAATTTGTGAATAATGAACAAGTCCATCCATGCCACCAACATCTACAAACATACCATAAGAAGTGATTTTCTTAATTGTTCCAATTACTGGGTCTTTGTTTTCAAGAAGGGTACTAACTATCTCATCAGTTTTTGCTTTATCGCGTTCAATAAGTTCTTTTCTTGAAACAACTACAGAACCTTTTTCTTTATCAACTTTAACAATAACAGCTTTTACTTTTTTACCAACAGACTCTACGCCAGGCTTAGAAGAGAGGTAAGATAGAGTACGAGGCATAAAGAATTCTAAACCATCTACTTCAACAACGTATCCACCTTTATTTTTCTTAGTAACGACACCTTCTATGATATACTCTTGCTCTTCATCATATTCAGATATAAATTCATTAAGTGCGATACGTCCAAGTGCTGCCTTATGAGAGATACGACCTCTACCCATACTTACAACTTCAATTGTATCATTAACCGAAAAAGAGATATTTCCCTCTTCGTCTTTAATCTCCGATAGGTCAAGATTTGCATCTCTACCGCCACCTATATCTACAACTACTAGATTATCATTTTCATCAATTTTAACGATTGTACCTGTAACTAAATCACTTTTTGATTCTGATTTTTTAAACGATTCCTCAAGCATCGCCTCAAAATCTACTTCTTCTATTTCGATATCTTCGAACTTCATACCTATCCTTATGTGTACACAAATTTTGCGTTATTATACCCTTTAAAACATAAATTTGGCTTATGGGATACCATCAACCATTTAGTACAATATATAGTAACTATTTCTTCTTCCCATTTCCATAATTGGCATAAAGATACTCCGTAATAGCTTTAGCATCTTGGTCTATAATAGGTGCTTTGAAGTGAACAACCATCTTCTCAACTTTACCTTTCCAAAATGCCTTTGACTGTTTACCTTGATTGGTAATGTACCCCAAAGAGTGGCACATCATACAATTTGCTTGATAGAGTGAAGCTCCTTTAGCTTTTTTAGCAGGAAAATCAATATAAGGAATGGTAAAATCACCCTCAATCTGTGCCATTAGTGGAGCTAGTGTTACTAGCCCTATCATTACTATTTTTTTCATTTTAACTCCTTATATTACGTTTACAGTTACTTCGTCGATACCATTGTATTTGTATCCACCATGGTTCCATGGAATATCTTTAGCAAATGGTTGCTCTTTTCCTAAACGGTTAATCGCTTTTGCCATAATGGTCATTTTCCCTTTTTTACTTGGGTTAAGAGTACATCTAAAGGCTCTAAAAGCGTAACGACCTGCACGACCATCATCAAGAAGTGCCTCTTTCCAATTTTTTCCGCCATCTGTAGAGATAAGCACTTTTTCAATTCCATGACCATCATCAAATGCCACACCACGCACCACAAGGTGAGAATCTTGATTAACAATTGAATCATGTGTTGGGTAACCAATCACCGATTTTACATTCATTTTTGTAATTGGTTTTGTTTTAGGAAACTTCTGCTCTGGTGTTTCACACTCACACTTATTATCAGGAATACGATAGGCAATATCCATAAAGAAAAGATGTTTATATTCATTGGTTACCGTAATTTTAGATAACATTTTTACCCATGAATCCGAATAAGTCCCTGGAATAATCAAACGTAAAGGGTAACCATTAAGATACGGTAAATCTTCACCATTCATCTCATACGCCAAGATAACATGGTCATCAAGCTCTTCAAGTCTTAACTCACGTACAAAGTTTGGTGTCTCATAGTACGCTGCTGTCTCTTTACCATTAAAGCCTATCCACTCTGCATCTTTTTGAAGCCCTGCACGGTCAAGTAAATCTGAAAGACGTACCCCTTTCCAAAGAGCAGAACCCATGGCACCTGAACCCCATTGAATTCCACCTGCTGTTGGGGTATACGCTGAACGAGAATTACCCCCACATTGTAAAACAGCTTCTATCTCAACTTGCTCAAATTTTGTTTTTAAATCATTTAGAGAAATCTCTATCTCTTTTTCTACTAAACCATCAATCTTAATAGTATAAGTATCAGGGTCAATATGTGTAGGAATATTTGGCATGTGCCAACGTACAAAAAATTGGTCATTAGGTGTAAGACGTGAAGTAAATACCTCTCTTGGTGTCTCTAAAAGTGGTGGTCTGTCAGAGTACATAATTAAAGGTCGCTTCTCTGGGAAAGCTACTTTGCTTATTTTTCTGTTATCTATTGGTTGATGTGTCTCCCCTGCTTCAGTCAATGAACTGCCAACAGCTACAGATGCACCTGCAACCACTGCCTTTTTAAAAAAATCTCGTCGTTCCATAAATATCCTTTCTTTTTTAGATAAATATTTTTTATTAAAATTTAAATATTCATCAATAGAATTAGATTATGCTATTTTAGCACTTAATAAATACTGAAAAAATTGACAAATTATTACTTTTAGATATAAATATTATTATTAAAAGATATAATTATTTACTCCGATAACTATTATTGATTAAGTAGATACTCTGCTATCTCTGCTGTAAGAGGTGAGAAGTCTTGCCCTTTGGCTCTAAGCTCTTTTAGGAGCTTGTTTAGCCTCTTGTCGTTTATGTCTAGTTCTATGAAATCGTTTGACATCATTTGCCTTTTTCTAT
>Ga0256829_1000483_pt1 | contig 39924 bp, 32 predicted proteins | sample 131447metaG_FD_185979 | JGI IMG/M metagenome (GOLD analysis project Ga0256829, IMG submission 185979) | Hydrothermal vent microbial communities from Lau Basin, Pacific Ocean - 131-447 | ecosystem: Environmental > Aquatic > Marine > Hydrothermal vents | place: Pacific Ocean: Lau Basin | collected... | reverse complement strand
TTTTTATGTGTGTAGAATTACAATTTGGACATCTTTTTTACAACCCATCTGTAGATAATCCCTTTTTAACTCCCATAGTATCGGGCTTTGCTTAGGTTTTTAGCAACCCGTTTCTTTACTTTAACTCGAAAAGTATGAAAAAGAGCATAAAACTTTAATTTCTCACAGTTTGCTTTAGATGCGAAGGTTGTTGTGAAGGAGTTTACTAAAAGTGAGTGACTGAACAAACTCCCTCACAGATGAAGTGAAATGTGAAAAATGGAACTTGCCCTTAGTTTGCGTCAGATTTGGATGTTTGTGCGAAGGAGCTTACTTAGAAGTAAGTGACTGAATCACATCATCCGAAGATGATGCAAAATAAGGAGCAAGCTACTCCCATTCGATGGTTGCTGGGGGCTTGGATGATATATCATAGACTACACGGTTAATCCCGTCAATCTCATTGATAATCCGCCGGCTAATCCCCTCCAGCACATCGTGCGGCACATGGGCAAAAGTGGCAGTCATCCCGTCAACTGATTCAACCATGCGTACACAAACGGTATTATCATACGTTCGGTTATCTCCCATGACACCGACAGACTGTACATTTAACAGTACGGTAAATGCCTGCCATACTTTGTCATAGTAACCGGTGGCGCGAAGCTCTTCCTGCATAATGGCATCACTCTCGCGAAGCAGCCTGAGCGCTTCTTCGTTGACCTCTCCCATCACACGGATCGCCAATCCCGGTCCGGGGAAAGGATGACGGCCTATCATATGCTTTGGCAGTCCGAGTTCAAGTCCCAGTTTACGTACCTCATCTTTGAAGATTTCTCTCAGCGGTTCGACCAGCTCGAAGGTCATCCAGTCAGGCAGTCCGCCGACGTTGTGGTGCGACTTGATCGTTTTAGACGGCCCTTTGACTGAGACAGATTCGATAACATCCGTATAGAGCGTTCCCTGTGCGAGGAAACTCACATCAGTATGCTTGCTTGCCTCTTTGTCAAAAACCTCAATGAATTTTTCACCGATGATCTTGCGCTTACGCTCAGGATCGGTCACCCCTTTGAGTGCATTGAGGAATTCCTCTTTTGCATCGATGGTAATAAGCGGAATATCAAGCAGTTTGAACATATCCTGCACTTGCTCGGCCTCATCTTTTCTCAACAGCCCCTGGTCGACAAATACACAGACAAGCTGCTCTTTCGGGAGTGCTTCGTGCAACAGCGCCGCCACGACAGAAGAGTCCACACCGCCGCTCACACCGCAGAGTACTTTTCGGTCACCTACCTGCTTTCGGATCTCTGCAATCTTCTCTTTGGCGAAACTTCCCATATTCCAGGTACTTTCACAGCCGCAGATATGCTTGGCGAAGTTTTTGAGCATCACCACACCCTCTTCGGAATGGTGTACTTCAGGGTGGAACTGGAAGGCGTAAATATTTCTGCTCTCATCTGCAATCGCTGCATATGGAGAGTTTTCGCTCGTTCCGATCACTTCAAAACCTTCAGGCAGTCTCTCGGCACGGTCACCGTGACTCATCCATACTGTTGAATCCTGTTTGACATCCTTGAAAATAGGTGAATCCTCTTTTTCAATATGCAGTTTTGCTTTCCCGTACTCATGATGGTCAGCAGGGAGTACCTCCCCTCCGAAGTGCTGGGTAATCAGCTGCATACCGTAACAGATGCCGAGAATGGGAAGGCCAAGCTCCCAAATTCCGTCATCGGGGTGATAGGCATCTTCTGCGTAGACCGATGCGGGACCGCCGGAGAGAATGATTCCCTGCGGTTTTCTTGCTTTAATATCTTCAATCTTCTCACGGTAGGGAACGACTTCCGTGTAAACACCGGACTCTCTGAGCTTACGTGCAATCAGCTGTGTATACTGTGACCCGAAATCCAGTACAATAATAGGAACCTGTTTCATCAAATTCTTTCCTTCTGTTTATATGAATCAATATTTCGAAAAACACTCATGCATATAAAGCTTCCGACAGGAAGGTTAACCTTCCTGTTTCCTGCGTTCCAACGTATTATCCTATATGCAGGACAATGAACTGGAAATACCATACGGCGATGGAGACAATATAGCCTACAAGTACGGTCCAGGCATATTTCATATGGGAACTGAAAGTGTAGATACCGTGCAGTTTTCCCATGACACCGACGCCCGCCGCAGAACCGAAAGAGATGAGGCTGCCGCCAACACCTGCAGTCATAGTGACCAGCATCCACTCCTCTTTGGCAAATGCACCCATATTGGGATCGGCTTTCAGTACTGCCGACATAACCGGTACGTTGTCTACAACAGCAGAAAGGAAACCGACACCGATGTTCACCGCAGTCGGGCCGAACTGGTCATACAGTTTTGTAAAGTATTCCAGGTAGCCAAGAAAATGCAGCCCGCCTACAGCTGCAAGAATACCGAAGAAAAAGAGCAGTGTATCATTCTCGATCTTGGCAATCCAGGAAAAGGCGTTGAGTTTTGTCGGGCCGGAATTCTGATTGATATAGTAGACATAGATCTTCAGCAGCGCCAGACCGAACATCATACCCCACATGGCGGGAAGATGCAGTACCTGGTGCGAAAGCACTGCCAGGACAATGGTCAATGCAAACAGTCCGATAATCTGTTTACCCCCTTCCTGAATGGTCGCTTTCTCTTCAGAAGCATTGAACGGCGGCTGTCCGTCCGGAACAAAACGGCTCAGCAGGAACGCTGTCACGAACCATCCCAAAACCGATGCAGGGAACAGGAAAAGAAATTCGCTGAATGCCCCTTTGCCGTCTACCCATACCATCAATGTTGTAATATCCCCAAACGGTGACCATGCGCCTCCGGCATTGGCTGCAACAACGATGTTGATAGCTCCGGGAACAAGAAAGTTTTTGTTCTCGCGGTCAATCGTAATAAGTACAGTAGAAAGAATCAGCGCGGTAGTCAGGTTGTCCGCTACAGGAGAGATAAAGAAGGCCAGCAACCCGGTTACCCAGAAAAGCTTTTTATAGGTATAGCCTCTTGAAACAAGACGGTAACGGAGCGCCGAGAAGACCCCCCTGTCGATCATCGCTTCAATATAGGTCATCGCTACCATCAGGAAGAAGAAGATACCCGCGATCTCATAGATCAGCTCTTCAACTTCTTTTTCCAAAGGACGGCCGTCAAGCCCGTTGATAGCGAAGTAGAGCCCAATCAGCATAAAGATACCCGTACCCGCCAACAGTGCCGGCTTGGCCTTGTTGATATGGTACTTGTCTTCAGCTGCAATAAAATAATATCCTACCACAAAAATAATAAGTGAGACAATCCCCACCCATGTTGTCGTCAGATCCAAATGCTGTACCACCTGTCCGGCTGCTGTTTCCATGCTGTCTCCTGCGTGTTGAAAAATTCTATACAAGTCTTATGACTCAATATAATGAGATCCTAAAGATTCCGTACGGGCCAGTGCCGCTTCAACAATGGCTGAAGCGGTATTGAGACGCAATTGAAGCAAACGCCCGATCTCCTGATTTTTCATATCATAAATCAGGTTCTTTGCCTCGTGCAGCCCCTTGGTCGTCCGGATAATACCTATATCTTCCCACATCACCTGACGCAGTTTCTGTTTATAGGTCTTGTCGTTCTCTTTGTGCAGAATGTTACCATAATCCTTCTCAAAGAGAGGCATCGGTGTGTCACTGTGCACCTTGCCAAGCAGGTGTTCTACTGCACGCTGGGCAAAGACCACACCTTCAAGCAGTGAATTGGATGCCAGACGGTTGGCACCGTGTACTCCCGTACGTGCCGCTTCACCGATAACATACAGCCCCTCCATACCCGGAATACAGCCGTTCGTATCACACCTAATACCGCCGTTGGCATAATGAAATGCCGGAGAAACGGGCACTCTGTCCTGAGGGAAATGATATCCCAATGCTTCAAAAGTACGCGTAATATTGGGAAAGCGCTCATGAAACCACCTCTCTTCGAACATTGAGAAGTCAAGATAGACTTTTTCACCTGTTTTACGCTTGTAGTCAAAAATACCGCGTGCTACAATATCACGGCTGGCAAGCTCACCGCGTTCGTCATATTCGAAGAGGAAACGGTTTCCTTTTTCACCCACAACATGCGCCCCCTCACCGCGCAGTGCTTCGGTCAGCAGCAGTTTACGGGCAAAGGGGGTTTCAACAAAAACTGTCGGGTGAAACTGCATGAACTCCATATCGGCAAGTTCAATACCCTTTTCAACGCAGATACCGTGAATATCTGCCGAAACTGTTCTGGAATTCGTATTATAGGCATAGAGCGACCCGATGCCTCCGGATGCGATAATGACATCATCTGCATAAATGGTTGTCGGCTCATAATTGACCGTCGCCTTGACGCCGTAGCAACGCCCATTCTGTATCAGCAGGTCATACACCAGGGTATTACGCTGAAGCTGATGTTTGTTCTTCACCATCGCAAAGTAGTGCATATACCGCCCGGTTGCATCTCCGCCGGCATGCACGATACGCGGGACAGAGTGGGCTGCCTCTTTGGTATAGAGGATATTTCCCTTCTCGTCACGGTCAAATGCCATACCGCGGGCAATCAGTTCCGGTGTCGTTTCCAGTGAAGTTCTTGAAAGGATTTCAACGGCTTCACGATCATTATGGTAGGCACCTGCTGCCATCGTATCTTCAATATGCACCGGTACGTCTGCCGCATTGAGTGCGGTTGCCATCCCGCCCTGCGCATAAAAGGTATTACACTCCCAGGGAATATCTTTGCAGACAACCAGTACTTTTTTACTCTCGGGCAGCTGCATCGCCGCATAAAGGCCGGCAATGCCCGCTCCAATGATCACTACATCATATTTCTTATCCAAAACTTTCCCCGTTACTTTTGTATCTGCAGATTCTGCTGCACATGCGTATTGTCCGGCACATAAACCGGATCGGTCTTGTGTCCGCAGCCTGTCAGTACGATACAGCAGATTGATGCTATAATCACTCTATGAAAAACGCGTCTGTCATTCTTTCTCATCTTGTTGGCCAGCCTCAGTTCAAATCTCTGAAACGGCATGCGTGCTACAAAAAGTTTATCTCGCTGCTTGGCACAAAATGGCAAAAAGCCATTGCCTTCGTTTACATCCGCAACGAAACACTTTTTGTCGCCGTGACGCATCCCGGTTTCAAAATGGAACTTCATTATAATAGAGATTTATTAAAAAGTGTATTAACACAGCTTGCCTCCCTCGATACCGAATGCCGGGAACTAAACGCTGAAAAAGTGATCGTCTTTCACAGCAAATACCGTACTGTTATTACAGAAAAAGCAGACGAAACGACAATCCCCTACTACCATGAACGGGCAACCGGCAACTTTTCCCTTCAAAGCAGTGATGAAGCACTTGCTGAAAAATTCAAACAAATACAGTCCCTGATCGCATGCAATCAATAATCAGGAACCTTCCCGACAGCCCGGGAGTTTACCAGTACTTTAACGAGACAGGGAAACTGCTCTATGTCGGCAAAGCGAAAAATCTCAAACACCGGGTAAAGAGCTACTGGCGTTTTACGCCCCGCTTACATCCCAACCCCGCACAGAGTCCGCGTATTTTAAAAATGCTCTCTGAAGCCAAGAGACTGGAATACATTGTTGTCAAGAGTGAAGAAGATGCCCTGATTCTGGAAAATTCGCTTATCAAACAGCTCAAACCCAAGTACAATATTCTGCTGCGTGATGACAAAACCTACCCTTACATTTATATTGACGCATCGGAACCCTATCCGCGCTTTGAGATTACCCGCAAAATCGTCAAGGGCAAAAATATCACCTATTACGGCCCTTACCCCTCCGGCGGACGGGCACTCATTGATGCACTGTACGAAACCTATCCGCTTGTACAGAAGAAATCATGCCTGAGAGAAGGGAAAGCATGCCTCTTTTACCAAATTGGAAAATGTCTGGCTCCCTGTGAAGGGAAAGTAACACCTGAAGCCTATGCCCAACTGGTCGAAGAGGCAAAAAAAGCGCTGAACAACCGCCATATTCTGACCCAAAAGCTCAGCGAACGCATGGGGAAACTTGCAATGCAGGAGCGTTTTGAAGAGGCTGCCGCACTGCGTGACAGCATTTTGGCCATTGAAGCGCTTACTGTCGACTCTTCCATCGACCTTGCCAACCGTTTCGATACCGATATCTTTGCCATTCTCAATGGGGATGAACGGGGTGTGATCGTTAAACTCTTTATGCGGGAAGGCAAGATCATCTCTTCTTCCCACACCTATTTCAGACATACCCATATTTTCGAGGCAAACGAAGCCTACCGGCAGGCACTGCTGGAGCATTATGACGTAGATACACCCCATATTCCTGGAGAGATTCTTGTTACCCATGATTTTGAAGATGCGCCCGAAGTAGCACGTACCCTTTCAACACGCTTTGGCAAAAAAATCGAAATACGCCACCCCAAACGCGGCAGCAAAGCAAAACTGACTGCCCTTGCACTGCAAAATGCCGAAGAGTTGCTCAGAAAAGAGCAAAAGAGTACCCTCATGGAACAAAAGGTCGCTGATCTGCTTGACCTCTCTGCCATCCCGTACAGGGTAGAAACTTTTGACAACTCGCATATGATGGGTGTGGCCACTGTCGGCGGCATGGTTGTCTGGGACGAGGGTAAGTGGGACAAATCAAGCTACCGCCGCTACCGGCTTGAGGCGCGGGATGAAACAGGACAGATGCGTGAGATGCTCAGCCGCCGTATCAAAGACTTTACAACCCATCCTCCACCGGATCTGTGGATCCTTGACGGGGGACAGGCCAACCTCAATCTCGCACGGAAGCTGCTCCTGGAAGCAAATGTCAACCTTGATGTCATTGCCATTGCCAAAGAGAAGCTCGATGCCAAAGCACACAGGGCCAAAGGGGCGGCGAAGGATCTGATTTATACATCACAAGGCTTGATTGAACTAAAACCGAACGATGCAAGACTGCACTGGATTCAGCGGCATCGTGATGAAGCACACCGCTATGCCGTTACCTATCATCAGAACACCAAACGCAAAGAAGACACACAGGTCTCACTTCTAAACAAAAAAGGCATTGGGAAGGCAACAGTGCAAAAACTGGTCGATTATTTCGGTACTTTCGAAGCCATTTATAACGCTCCATTTGAAGAAATTGCACAGGTTACCAATAATCGTATTGCAAAAATTATTGTAAAAGATAATGAAAATTGATGAAAAAATCTTTTTTTCATCCTAAACAGCCTTTATTTCATGCTATTTTTAGTTAATTTGTTATAAAGTTTATACTGAATAGTTACCGGCTCGCAAGAGGGGTAACAGACAGAGAGGAAGGGAGTATCGTATGCGAAGGGAAAGGCCCGAACCCATAGACGAAGAACACAAGTTCTCCAACGGATTAATTCTCAGTTCCACAGACCTGAAAGGCATTATTACCTATGCCAACAGAAAGTTCTGTGAAATTGCAGGTTACACAAAACAGGAACTGACAGGTAAAAACCACAATATCGTCCGACACCCTGATATGCCAAAAGCCGCCTTCAAAGACCTTTGGGATACGATTCAGCAGGGAAAAGAGTGGAGCGGTGTTGTCAAAAACCTCAGAAAAGACGGAAAATACTATTGGGTCTATTCCCATATTACCCCGATTATGGATGATTCGGGAGAAATTACCGGCTATACAGCAGCCCGAAGGCCTGCTTCTGAAAATGAAATTGAAGAATCGACAGCACTCTACAAAGAGATGCTCGCACAAGAGAACCAATAAAAAGGAGATTTGCAGCTTATGTATTATATTTTAAACCAATTGGATCAAGTTGTCGCAGTTGCCCCACGGCTGCTTGATGCGCTTGACATTCCCGATGTCAATACCTTTTACCAGAAACTGGCGCTCAAAGAGGTTATGTTTACACTCAATGGCGACACGGTCACATTGACGGTTGACGGTACCTCTCACACAGTGAAGGCTTCGGTTGAAGACCTTGAAGGTATGCTTGGCAATGTACGCGTCGTTGACATCACTTCCGAAAACCTGCAAGAGACAGCCTCTGCACCGGTCGAAGAAGAAGCCCCTGTCACCTTCAATGAGGAAGCACCACTGCTGGAAATAGAAGAGGAAAGTGACGCATCGGATCAAGAGCTGCTTTCTTTCGAAGAGAGTGACCTCTTTGACATCAAAGAACCCGAATCGGAATCTCTTACAGAAACAGTCCCTTTCGAAGCACCCCAGGCAGAAGAGGAAGACCTCTATGAACTGACCATACCTTCAGATGCGGAAAATGCCATTTCCGATATTGAAGAAGAAAAAGAGGTCACGGCAGATACTTCCAAAACATCTGCCTCTGGAAATGAAAACCCTATCTACATCGATGTAGCAAGCATTAGTGAAAAAATAGGTATTACACCTGAAGACTACAACCTTTTCCTTGATGAGTATATCGATACGGCATTAGGCTATGAGCAGGCACTCATCAGCAACAATGACAAAGAGAAAGAAGAAGCACTGAATGCACTTTCCCACCTTTCAAATGTCCTTCAGCTGCCAACCATCGGAGAACTCCTTTCCAACATCAAAAGCGCATCACAGAGTGAAAAAGAAGGCGCAATCAGTGCTTTCTTTGCTGCATTGGGAAGACTAAGCACAGCAAAAGTCGAAGCGGCAGAAGAAACACCTGAGCCGACCATAGAAATAAAAGAGGAAAAGGAAGCAGCAGAACAAACACCTGAAGAGAGAGGGGAAAAAGCAAAAGCTGCACTGCAGGAGACAGAAGCACAAAAACGTGCACCTATCGATCTAAGCGGCATCAAGCCGATCCATTTTGATTTCCAGCTCGAAGAAGCCGCCAAAGACTTGAGCCTTCCGGTAGAACTTATTGAAGAGTTTGTCAACGACTTCATCGTTCAGGCACATGAAGAGACTGAAAAAATGCTTCAGGCATATGAGAGAGGCGATCTTGAAACAGTTCAGAAAATAGGTCACCTGCTCAAAGGAACGGCAAGCAACCTTCGCATCAATCCGCTCTCGGACACACTGTATGAAATTCAGTTCAATGAAGATTTGGACAGAGTACCGGAACTTGTCAAGAACTACTGGGCACATTTTCTGTCACTGGAAAACCAGATTAAACTCATATCAAACAAATAAAAAAGGATTCAGACCATGACTATACGAAATAGACTGAAACTGATCGCACTCGTACCGATTTTGTTGCTTCTTCTCCTGTCAAGTTACTTTTTTGTAACTTCCTACATCAACTATGAAAAGGCACAGGCACTTAAAACGGCTCTGAGCAACAATGCATACCTGAGCAAATCACTGACTCAGGTGGGGACAGAACGTGGGCTGACCGCACTTTACATGGGCAGCAGCAGAAAAGCCTATGGGGACGTTCTTCAAAAGCAGTACGGCAAAACAGATGCCACCCTTGTACAGCTTAGACAAAAGCTGGTTACCGACAATGGTAACCTCATTCCATTCCTGCCAAAACTGCTTCATGAAACGACAGAGTTGAACAAAGCACAGTATGAACGCATGTTGGCAAACTTCAAAAAACTCCCTGCTATCCGAAAAGAAGCACATCAGCCCAACAGTGACTTCAAAAATGTTTTCTTCCAGGGCTATACCAAAACCATTACCTCTCCGATTTTGCAAAACCTCCTGCAAATCAACAGTTTTGCACTCGATACTGAAATTGCCTCGATGGTCGGAACATTGTCAGAAGTATATACAGTAAAAGAGAATGCCGGACTTGAAAGAGGATTTGTCTCCTACTATATGGAGAAAAAAGCTTCCATGGCCTTTGACGAAATCGCCCTTTGGGACAATTTCAAAACCAAAGCCAATATTTTTGATATCAATCAGGTCACGAATCCGCAACTGCGCGCACAGGTCAAGCAGATTCTTGACAGCAAACAGGCAAAAGCCATACTTAAAGAACTGGCAGAAACGTCTTCAGCCATTCAAACCGATGTAGATAACGGGGACTATGCAGAAGATGTGATGGACTGGTTCTCACTCCAAACCCAGAAAATTTCACTTTATTCCAAGGTTGAACTGGTTATTTCCAATGCACTTTGGCAAAAAGCGGAACTCTATCTGCAAAAGCAGATCTCACTTCTGATCATCGCTTCAGCTATTCTCCTGCTCAGTTTGCTGCTTGCCTACCTCGGATATACCACAACACGTGATATTACGCGAAACATTAAAGAGCTCGAGGATGTTCTAAACAAAGCGGTTGAAGATATGAAGCAGAGTGACCAGTACCTTTCTGCCGATACTGAAATGATCGAAAATATTGAGCTTGATACCCATGAAGGAACAAGGGAAGCCTATAAGTTCCTTGAAACGCTTGTTGAGAATGCCAAAGAGGATAAGCAGATCGCACTTCAGGCCAATGAAGCGAAATCGCTCTTCCTTGCCAACATGTCTCACGAAATCCGTACACCGCTGAACGGTATTGTCGGCTTTACCGAAATTCTCCGAAGTACGAACCTCGACTCCGAGCAGCAGGAATTCCTGAATATTATTGAAAAAAGTTCGGAAAACCTTCTGAGTATTATCAATAACATTCTTGACCTCTCCAAAATTGAAAGCAACAAGATCGAAATTGAAAATATTGTCTTCGATGCGGCAGAAGAGTTCGAAAGTGCTGTTGAAACCTATGCTGTCGGTGCGGCTGAGAAAAATATTGACCTGAACTTCTATATGGATCCAACTATCAGTCCTAAACTCAAAGGTGACCCGACAAAGCTCAAAGAAATTATCATTAACCTCCTGAGCAATGCCATCAAATTCACCAGTTACGGCGGTATGATCAATGTCAAGATCGAGAAAGAAGAGGTAGAAGGGACTACTGCACGTATCAAATTCTCTATCCAGGATAACGGTATCGGTATGACCAAAGATCAGCAGGAGCGCATCTTTGATGCATTCTCACAAGCAGACTCCTCCGTTACCAGAAAATACGGCGGTACCGGTCTTGGGCTTACCATTTCAAGCCAGTTCGTAGAACTCATGGGCGGCAAACTCGAACTTGAAAGTGCCAAAGACCATGGAACAACGTTCTACTTCTCTGTTCCGCTTGAAGAGGTTGCGACCACTGAGCCAAACTATAACCATGCATTCAGCGATATGACAATCTGTAAATACGAGGAAGAGGTACCGACCGTCCTTGACACATACCTGCAGTCATACTTTGAATACTTCGGTCCTGATGTCAAAAAATTTGAATCGGTTTCAGATCTCAGAGAACTCAGTGACAAGGGTATCTGTCAAACATTCTGGATCGATATTGACAAAACAAAACAGAATATTCTGGATGCAATTACCAATGTCGACAAATCAAAACTGATCGTTATTGCCAATGTTACCAGCCGTGCCAAGATCGATACAATGGGTGTCAACCAGGACAATGTTATCTTTAAACCGGTAACACTGACAAAACTCAAAACCGTACTGACACGTACTGCAAGTACAACACCTGAGGTTGTTGAACAGACCGTACAGGCACAGGCAACGCAGTTTGATGCAAAAGTCCTTGTTACCGAAGACAATATCATCAACCAGAAACTGATCAAACGTGTCCTTGAAGATCATGGCATTACAGTCGATATTGCCAACAATGGTCTTGAAGCGTTTGAAAAACGCAGAAACAATGACTACGACCTGCTCTTCATGGATATCCAGATGCCAGTCATGGACGGTATTGAAGCAACACACGAAATTCTCGACTTTGAAGAGGATGAAGAAGTTCCACACGTACCGATTGTTGCGCTGACAGCCAATGCACTCAAAGGTGACCGTGAACGCTTCCTGGCAGAAGGGATGGATGAGTATATCACCAAACCTATTGAAACCACTGAACTTCTCTATATTCTCAACAAGTTCCTTTCACACAAAGCGAAAGCACCTGAAGAGACAGAAAAGACAGAAACAGCAGTAAAAGAGCCTGAAGCACCAGAAACCAAAGAAACACCTGAAACAGAAAGCGCTCCTGTAACAGTAGAGACACAACCGGAGCCGGAAGCAGAAATACCGCTTGAGCTCGATGAGATCATGCTTGCAGACAATGAAGAAACAGAAGGTACTAAAAAGATTCTTATTGCGAAAAAGTTCCTGCTTGAAAAACGTATTCTTACCAAAGTCATTGAAAACTTAGGGTATGATTACGACATTCTTGATGACATGAGCCAACTGGAATCCAAAATTGCTTCCGGTGCTTATGACATAGTCTTTACTGATGCGGAACTTGTGACAGATACACTGAAAGCCGCTGCCGGTGATACTGTTGCCATTATTACTGACAGTAAAGAAAAAGAGCAGATAGAAGCTGCCATAAAATCACATAGAGGATAAGATAGATGGGACTAAAAGTACTGGTAGTCGATGATGACATGATCAACAGAATGCTGCTGAAGACATTGTTGAAAAAGAACCCGAAAGTAACGGAAATTATCGAAGCAGAGAATGGATCGGACGCGTTAAACAAGTTCAAAAACGACCCGTCCATCAATCTCATACTGCTCGACATTATGATGCCTATTGTTGACGGTATCGAGTTTTTGAAGATCTTTCGTGCAGATATGGCAAATTCTCATGTGCCTGTTATTGTACTCTCTACAGATGACACACGTAAAACGGAAGTCTTTGACAATGGGGCAAACGATTTCCTTAGAAAACCGATCAAAGAAGAGATGCTGTTCGAGAAGATCGATCAGTGGTCGGAGTAGCGTTAAGCACGTTTTGCGTGGTTTGACTGAAGCAAATCTTAGAACTCCGTCATTCCTGCGAAAGCAGGAATCCACACACAAATCAATCAAAAACTTCCAATATCGGGATCCCGTATCAGGTGCGGGATGCCGTTACAGCAGTGCTTCCCTGAGCACTTCCTCAACGTTCGACACACCGATAATTTTTACATTCTCTTTGACTTCATCAGGGATGTCGTCAAGATCACGCTCGTAGTTCTTTACAGGAATAAGTGCCTTTTTGACACCTGCCTTGTGTGCGGCAATGAGTTTTTCTTTCAATCCGCCAATAGGCAGTACTTTACCTGTCAACGTCACTTCTCCTGTCATTGCCACTTTGTTGTCCACTTTTCTTTCACTCAAAATGGAAGCAATGGCTGTCATCATCGTAATACCTGCACTCGGTCCGTCTTTGGGGGTTGCCCCTTCGGGTACGTGAATATGCAGATCGTAGCGTTTGTACACTTCACTCGGGTCTACTTCAATGCGTTCTTCCCGCTCTTTCATCGTATGGGGAATCACGGAAGCAGGTATCTTCAGCTTTCGCTGGTCAATGAGTATCTTCACAACCGAGTGCGCAATGCGTACGGACTCTTTCATCACATCACCAAGGCTTCCTGTAAGCTGCAAACCGCCTTTCCCGCGTATCTTGATCGCTTCAATGGTCAGGACATCTCCGCCGACGGCTGTCCATGCAAGGCCGGAAACCACACCCACCTGCGGTTTTTTGTCGACTACCGAGAATTCAAACACCTTTTTGTCCACAAATTTCTCGAGGTTCTTTTTTGTAATGTGTACACTCTGCCGGCGCTTGTCTTCGAGCAGTATACGTGCTGTTTTGCGCATCAGCCCTGCAATGCGGCGTCTAAGGTTACGTACCCCTGCTTCACGGGTATATTCGTCAATAAGAATGCGCAGTGCCTTGTCGGAAATAGAGAATTCATGCGGCTTGAGCGCATGTTTTTTCAGCTCCTGCGGAATGAGGTAGCGTCTTGCGATCTCAAACTTCTCCTTTGGCGTATAGGAGTTAAGCCCAATGAACTCCATACGGTCACGCAGCGGTGCCGGAATGCGCCCCACATCATTGGCTGTGGCAATGAATACTGCCTTGCTCAGGTCAATATTGAAGTTGAGATAATAGTCTCTATACTTGCTGTTCTGTTCAGGGTCAAGAATTTCCAGCAGTGCCGCAGTCGGGTCACCCCGCATGCTGCGTCCTACCTTGTCTATCTCATCCAGTACAATCACAGGATCCATCGTTTTGGCTTCAATGAGCCCCTGCACCAAACGTCCCGGCATGGCACCAACGTAAGTACGCCGGTGTCCCCGAAGCTCATTGACATCTTCCAGTCCGCCGAGCGCAATACGTACCAGAGGACGCCCAAGCGCATGGGCAATAGAGTTGGCCAGTGACGTTTTGCCCACACCCGGAGGGCCTGCAAAACACAAAATAGCGCCGCCGGTCTCTTTTTGCTGTACCCCTCTGAGTGCCGCAAGTTCCCGTACTGAGAAAAATTCGACAATACGCTCTTTGGGTTTTTCAAGAGAATAGTGGTCTTTATCAAGCTCCCGTGCAACATCTTCTACAGAGAGGTTCTTTTTAGTGTATTTACCGAAAGGAAGTTCAAGTACCCATTCCAGATAGCTTTGGAGCAGGTTAGCATCGGCAGAATCAGGATGCATCCTTGCAAACCGGTCAAGCTGCTTGCTGATCTCCCTGTAGGCATCTTCGTTCATGTAGGGTTTAAGCTGCTCGATCTTTTCCCTGAACTGGGCGATCTCCTCTTCACGCTGGGTATCCATACCCAGTTCCTGCTGAATCTCTTTCAGCTGCTCTTTGAGGAAATACTCTTTATTGGTCTGTTCAATCTTATTGTGTACTTTGGAGCGGATCTCACGCTGTACTTTGGCAGCTTCTATTTCAGAAGTGACAACATCGATAAGCCCCATCAGGCGCTTTTCGATCTCTGGTTCAATGTAGAGCGCATATGCCACTTCTTTGTCAAGCTTGAGCATCGAAGAAACAAGGTCGGCAATACGCTGGGGTTCATCATTTTCTTCAATGGTCTTGACCAGGTCTGCCGGCACATGTGAACTCAGTGTTGAAAGCTTCTTGATCTTGTCACGCAGCAGATCCATCAGTGCTTCCGCACGCAGCTTGTCATAGGCCGGCTGTTCCACTACATCGACAACGGCACGGTTGATCTCACCGGGAACAGGTTCGACAATGCGCCCGCGTGTAAGTCCCTGAAAGAGTATTTTTACCCTGCCATCAGGAAGGTGCACCTTTCGCATAATGGAACCAATCACCCCCATCTTGTACATGGAGTCAAAGTCGCGTCTGCCTTCTTTCCCCGGCATGGAAGAGGTAACGAAGAGCAGAGAGTTGTTCTCCATAGCCTCCGTTGCCGCATCAATATCCTTCTGATCGGTCAGGAAGATCGGACTGATCATAAAAGGGTAAAGGAAGAGTTCATCCTCTACCACCACAGGAAGTGTGTTCGGAAAATTGTCGTAATCACTAAGCTGCATTGAAAATCCTTTGGATTTTGAAAATTAAAAGTTAAAAATTAAAAGTTAAAGTTTTTGCAAAAACGAAAGTATAGTCAATAGAAGTAAACAATTTTTTAATTTTTAATTTTTAATTTTTCCTTCCGGGCAAAAGCGAGAAGACGCTTTTAGTCGAATATCTCCCCGATAATACCTTTCTCCGGCGGTGTAATATCAGCCATCTCTACAAAGGAGTTCTTATTCTTTTCCCGGTATATCTTGGCTGCTTCGGGCTTGTCGGTACGCTCATAGAGCGCGGCTATGTTCTCGTTGAGCAGATACTGCGCCATATACAGGCGTATCAGCATCGTATTGACCAGCGGTGCATACTCTGACCCGGGGTAGCGCAACTGATATATTTTGGCTTTGTTGATGCTGTCCATAATGAGTTTCTGGTCTTTGTAGACATCTTTGATACCCAGAAACGAAGCCTTGAGTTTCATGAACTCGGTGTACTCCATGGTGCTATAATCCGCATAACGCTTGTTGTACTCATCGAGGTAGTAGCCTGCCAGCAGGTACTCTTCATTTTGCATGTGCGCCTGTGCCAGCATCATAATAGCCGTAGGCATCAACGGTGACTGCATATGTTCGCTTTTGAGCGAAATGTAGTATTCGTCAGCCTTGTCCATATTGTGCGCACTGACGCTGTTTGCGATCTGCTGATACCAGTAGAGCGCGGGTTTGTTAAACTCTGTCACCTCATCGTCACTGCCGCACCCGGCAAGCAGCAGCAATGCCGCCGCACCTGCCAAAAGACTCTTTTTCAATACCATAGCCACCCTCTTTGCAATATGTTTCCTATATCATATCTCAAAGTATGTAAAAAGTGTATTAGTCTCGTCCGGCATACCGACTGTCTGAAAACAAGGCAAAGATCCATTATTAACTTAATCAGATAAGAAACTATTATTTCAACTTATTTTATATCCCCTTTATCTTAGATATGGTATATTTAGTTAAGTATTGTACGGAGAAAAGCCAAATCTGTCGCGAGGCAGAGACGGAAAGCCACGGATCTTACAAAGACAGCCGGGTTGCCTAACCGTAAGCATTTCGCTTATGTCATCTGCGATGTACATACGAATTTTATCCTCTTAAAACAAGAGAACCTAAAAGGTATAACAATGAAAAATTTTAATCTTTTATTTCGAAAAATATTTCTTCTATTTGTATTCTTCTTAGCAGTACCTTCTGCTATATATGCTGCACAGTTGGCTAATGATACATTTACAAACAATAACACTGATGGATGGCATAATGGTTATACATATCAGGGTGATGGGTGGTATTATATCAGCAGAGATGTCAAAGCATACAAAACATATCATTTTGGAAGTGCTTATGCCAATGCTACGCTTACAATCAAATTTAAATTTTGGGTTTCCAGTGGATGGGATCATGGTGATAAATTCGAGGTTTACCGGAAGAATACAAAAATTAAAACATATCAAAATCTAAATGGTTATACTTATCACACCAAAACTATCACCTCCACAGCGGACAGCAATGGAGACTTTACACTGAAATTCAAACCAAACAGTAACAATAACAATGAATTCGCAGGGCTTGATTATGTGATTATTGAGAGTACACTTCCTGGAGACACAGAAACTAAAGACGGCTTTCAGGACTTCTTGCTTATCAATCCGCCTGCAACACGCAACATTGTCGGAAACTTTGCTATGGCAGGTAACACGGTGATGTGTCTGACAGACCATAAAAAAACATATGGTGGTACCTGTCACGGTATGAATGATTACCAGGAGATCACCAGTAACCTCCATATCAGCAAATACATCGATATTGACAATGACAGCAGAACATGGAACTCCACCTCCTCTTACATTGAACTGCCGGACACCTACAAGGAAGAGAATGACGGAAAAGGTATTCTCTGGGCAGGGCTTTTCTGGCAGGGAAGGTTCAGTACTGACAGAGACTATCCGATGCATTACGGTATGGAAGATGGTAACAGCTATGATCTCATTGAAATGGGTAAAAACTCAAGCAACTATTATGAAGGTCAGAATATCGATGTCATCAGTCTCGATGCAAACAAGCTCAAACTGAAAGTCACAACACCGAATGGTTCAGGAAATTATGAGGATGTCAAGGCGAAAGAGCTTACTACATACAAAAGCAGTAATGGTGTTACCTATGCCGCCTATGCCGACGTGACCGACATTTTACAGGCAGCACATCTGCAAAAAGGCAAAAATACCTTTACTGTAGCGAATCTTACGACCAACGAAGGAAGAGAAGGGTCACCGGGAATCTTTGGCGGCTGGTCTCTTCTGGTCATCTACGGAGAGAACAGTGACGGAAAGCTTAGAAACATCTCTGTGTATCACGGCTTCCAGGAACTACAAAATCAAAGCAATGCTGAACCCATTGAAATCAGCGGTTTCAGACTTCCGAAAGAAGGAACTGTCAACTCCACTGCTACTGTATTTTCAGGTGAGGGAGAGTATCTCTACGGTTATCCACATATACATCAAAATCAAAATGGTAACTATGTATATGATTATGACTGGATGAAAATCAGTAACAAAGAAAACAGTGACTATCAGTTTCTGCCTGGTCCTGATGGAAACCCCCTCCCCAATAATGGCGTCGGGAACAAAAAGAATATGTTTGATGCAGTACTGACAGGGATCAAAAGAGATCATGTTAACGGACAAAGCAATGATCTTAAAATTAACAATGACGGAGTGGATGTGGACGTCTTCGATGTATCTGGTATCATGGAGAGTTATCGGGACGACAACCCTACCATCAATACCATATATCTGAAAGCAGCCAGTAACAACGACTATGTGACACCAAGTATGATTGCTTTTGCCACAGAACTCTACCAGCCAAATGTCTGTTACGATTTTGTTGCAAAACTCAACGAATTCGTCATCCCCTACAAAGATCGCACTTCTTATAAAGCCTATGCAAAACAGGGAGATGAACTAAGCTTTACTGTAGCTATCTGGGATATAAAAGGAGATATTGACCCTCAATATGTTTCCATTGGGCTTCCTGTCACACAGTATCAAGGGTATGTTACCCCGATTATGAATCCGGACAAAGCTTACTATACCATTCCTAATGGAAATACTCTTTTACCTACAGATTATGCGCGTCCAATGAGTACGTCTAAGCGTCCAGTTATCACAATCGGTGAAGGTAGAACACCCAATGTGGGAGGAACCATTACTCAGGGACAGCGTTACTTTACAAAATTCTACTTCAAAGTAGAAGATACGAATGCATCTCTCATTGAAGGTGACTATGACGTAGAGGTAAACGCTACACTCAATTACGGTTCCGGAGATTTTTGGCAGATTATGGGATTGAAGCGGTGTGATCAGAACCTTACCTATTCACCTACTTGGGTACAGTTTAATGTGGAACAGGCTTTTGGCAACACACCTCCTTCCAATCCGACTGCGCATTATTCTCTGCCTACAAGAGTGGCCGGTAGAGACTTCAACTACGATGTCGCTTCTTACGGGAAAGACAGTAATGACCAGTATACCCAGCCAATCTCAGCAGACGGTGTAACAGTCGATGTTGAAATGATTGACATTGGTGACTTTGATGACAACGGTTCGTACTTTAAATGTGGGAACTCTGACCCGAACATTATTATGATGCCTGGAAAGTTCAGCTATTTTGATAATGATGAAGCACGTATTACCGTCAACGATATCAATGACCTTTCCAATACATCGGCAACACGAAATGCCACCTTCAGAATGTGGCTGCTGACTGATGAAAACGGAACATTGCTGACAAGTGACAGACTCTATGCAAAAAATGAAAATGACCACTATGCTCAGATATATGACGACTACTACCGTGCACAGGATGTCACACATCTGTGTACCCGTGCTTGTTCTGCCTCTGATGGTTATGACTATACCAGTACACGTTATACAAACATTCATTACGGAACAGATCCCAATGCTGTAGGGTGTTACGCCTGTCTTAGAGACAAGTTTGCTCAGCCATACTGTGCGAGGGACAACTTTGCCATCAGACCAAAAGCGATCCGTGTCGATGTAGGAGACAAAGGTGTTGACAAAACACTAAACAGCATACACATCGCCACCAATATCGACCGTTCTTCAGAGCCGAACAAAGATGTTAGTATTGCAGCGGAGTATCCGTATGAGCTCAATATGACTACAGTAAATATTAAAGATAATACAGTTAACGGGTACACAACCATTGACCTCTATGAAAAGCTGACCGGATTCTCTTCCATCCCGGACAAACGCTTCAGCAGTATGGCACTGGTCAGGTTTGAAGGTGATGCAAGCAAATGTGCCGATACGACACACAGTTCTCTCAATCCTCAATTTGCCAGCGGTTTTGTGAGTACGGATCTCAATACTACCAATGCAGGTGCATACAGTTTCGAAATCTGGGACAGCAACTGGACAACGGTTGACCGTGCCGTGAACAACCCTTACAAAACGCTCTTTGATACTGCATGTAAAAACAACAGTGATGCGGCATGCAACGACTGTGTTTTGGGAACGACAACCGTTGATGCAAACGATGTTGACAAAATTGGATGTACTTTCGGTTCAGAGCTGCAAGACCTTGTAGGTTCACCTGATAAACAGTATACCAAACTCAATCTACTCATTAATCCATACCAATTTGGCCTCAGTATATCATTGATTGATCAGCCCTCAGGAGGAAGCGCTCCATGGGTATATATGAATGACCTGACACAAAATGCTCTGGGAAGTAGAAACCCCGGTGCATCTGCCCAGTTAAACGGAGAGGTCAGTGCACTTGGTGCTTCAAATGGCAAACTGAGCAATTACACCGATGGATGTGCAGCACAAGACAATGTATTTTGGCTTGACCGCAATATGTCAACAGCTGAAAATCTCATAGCAACCGAACAAAATCTTAATTCTGTATATTTTCAGCAGTGGCTCGATTCCGATTCATCGGAAACACAACCGGTTCAAGACAACAGCTCTGGTTTGGACATGAATGCAACACTGGTTAAAGCAAACTATTATTCTGAGCAGAACGGTACAGCCAACGTCATACTCAACTACAACTTTAAAAAACCGTATAACGATGTTGTCAATCCGGTTATCGTGGGCTTTGAAACACTTCATACGGTATCACCCGATGCAACGTCCTATGCCAATCATAAATCGAATTATGTACCCGAAGGTAATGTAACGGTTGATGAGAACAGAACATTCTTCTTTGCCAAAGTCGATACAGCCATTGGTACAGACGGTCAAGATATTTATACACCGGATACGACCTATACGACAAGTGTCAGAGTCGATGTCTATTGTCGTGATGATGCTACCGCAGGTATTGTCTGTGCTAATATTCCAGACTTTAACACAACAAATGTTCCGCCGGAAACGGCAGAAGAGAGCTACCTTGGTGGGGGCTGGTTCCGTATGGGAAGCCACAGTACAACGGACGGACTCGTTCTTTCCATAACATCTGATGTGGCAGGCGTTGTCATTACTCCCAATACCAACATAGCAATGGATACCAATGGTTCAAGTGGTGCCATTACAATCAAGTACCCCCTTGACAAAACCCGTCCGGCACATCCTATCTTTACGATCACACCAGATGAATGGCTGAAGTTCAGTACCGATGTCACTGCTGCCGGCTTACCCAAATTTCAGCTCAATTTCCTTTCAAAAGGACTTAAATGGAAGGGGACAGGGAAAACAGGAAATGTCGTTGAAACAGAACCGACGATCAAACAAAACAGAAGGTTGAATTGGTAATGAATAAAAACACCATATTTTTTCGCCATCATAAAGCGATCGCCATGATTGAGCTTATCTTTGCTATTGTGGTAATGGGTATTGTAATGCTTAGCGCACCTATGCTTGTCAACAAGGCGACACAAAGCAGCTATGTAGCGCTCCAGCAGGAATCCATAGCCGCGGCAGCGGCACAGATCAACATGATCATGACAGGTGAATGGGATGAAGCCGATACCAATGAAACCATCGGTGAACCCATATTGAGAACAAGTACCAGTGCATTTCTTTCCCCCTGCGCTACAACCGCCGCACAGCCTATTGGCGCAACCAGTCCAAGTGGGCGTTACTGCAAAGGCAAAGACGGGAATTTTTACAGTGCTACTGCACCTTCAGCTTTAGGAACGGAGGCGGGAGAAGGGTATTCTTTTCTTGACGATATCGATGACTACAATAATAAAGAGTATAACCTTACCCTCTATAACTCTGAAGCTTATGCAACATACAAGGGAGACTATATAGATAAAAACATTACCATTACTTCTCGCATCTTTTATGGCGATGATACACCCAATAAAGCCGATGGTACACCTTCAAGTGGGGGGTACGACAAATATACCACCTTTTCGAACCCTTTTCGATACAAGATAACTGCCGGCTCAACAAACATCAAACTTATTACGGTTGAACTTACGTCAAACAATAATGCGGATGAACTATCTTCCAAAAAGATACGCTTAAGTGCCTTTATGTGCAACATAGGTGCTCCAAAAGGGACAACAAACTCACAACTTTACTCGGAGGTAAAGTAGATGGCTTATCATATTTCTTCGCAAAATATCCAAAAACAGCCAGCGTTCACGCTTATAGAACTTGTTTTTGTAATCATCATACTTGGCATTGTCGCATCCATCGGATCATCTATCATCGCCAATGTCTACCAAAACTACCTTTTGCAGCGTGCCACGCATAGAGCAAGCCTCAAAACCGAACTGGCTGCACAGCAGATCGCCAATTTACTCAGTTACCGCATACCCGGTACTACTATTGCAAGAAATCCTGCTGACCTGACAGATAATGTGTATGTTACAGATCCTACCAATGCCACAGACATTACCCATACAGTACTGGAGTGGATCGGTGCAGACAATGATGGATTCAGTGCTGCCATTCTACCACCGTGGAACGGCTTCTGCGATGTAAAAGCATCGAGCAGTACAGCTATTATCACCCCTGGCTCAAACCTTGCACTTGCAGATACCATTTATAAAAACCTCTCCAACAACCAGGTAAGACTTAATGGTGCTCCACAATATCCAGCTATTTTCTTTGCAGACAAAAACTATGTTAAAGATCCGACACTTTCGCCGCCGGACATTCCCTATATGGCACTGGGAGACGGGACATACAGTGCCTGTCTTGGTATGACGGCCGGTGAAACAAAAAGCTGTGTCTCTACGGTAGGTTATACAGCAGCTGCTCCTGAGAAACTTACATTCCAAAAAGGCGCAACAACAGCAAATAAATTAATTGTAGAGCATTACAAACTGGCATGGACCGCTTATGCTATACGTCAGGTACCAAGAAGTGACGGGCTGTATGACCTTAAACTCTACTACAACTACCAGCCTTGGGAAGGTGAGAGCCTCAATAGCGGATGGCCGGCAACCAATGCAATCATCGTGACTGGGGTTTCCGTTTTCAAGTTTGCGGAATCTGGAAATACCTTTCGGTTCAAACTCTGTACGCAGGAAAATATCGGAGAGGACTATAATGTCACTATCTGTAAAGAAAAGGCGGTAATTCTATGAGAAAAGCATTTTCAATGGTCACAGCCATTTTTGTCATTATTGTTATGGCAACAGTTGCTATGCTGGTTTTCAACATGTCCGGAAAAATGATCAAAGGGACAACAATCCAATATAGAACCGAGCAGGCTGCTCTGCTTGCCAGAAGCTATACCGAACTTGCTGTAATGGCTGTAACCGATCATGACAGGAACCCTGCTGGTGGTACAGCGGAATGTATTGAACATATTCGAGGTGTTGTCAATGGTATCATACCCGGACAGGGGCCTGCAGCTGGTGCCAGCAGTACCAATGGGGGAGGGTATGATGTCAATACCACCATTTACTACCTTGGCAACAATCTTCCCTGTACCGAAAAAATGAAACTCAATGACAGTACAGATGTAGCTCGCAGCAGTACAACCATTATTATCAACCCTTACCACTCAACAGCCAATCCGACAGATGATATTGCCGCAATACTTGTCGATGTTCAAGTACGCTACAAAGACCCCAATGCAGATGATCCTTCAAAAACACCCTGGATCACCTATCATAGAAGGACACTACAAAAGATATGAAACAGACAAACAGACAAACAGATCGTAGCCGTCATGCATTTACGATGATAGAACTGACTTTGGTTATTGTTGTGATGGCACTTCTTGCAGCCATGGCACTTCCACGATACGAACGCGATCTCAGACAGGAAGCAGCAGACAACATACTCTCTGCCATACGCTACACCAGACTCATGGCACTGACTGATGATGTCACCAATCCAAGCAACAACAGTTGGCAACGAGCTTTTTGGCGTATTGGTATCGAAAAGTGTACCGATAACGGTATCTTTTACTATATCGGTTCAGACAAAGATTATGGTGGGGGAATAAATACCTCTGCATCAAATCCTGAATATATCAATGACCCTGCCAACGGACTGAAAATGATGGGAGCAAACAATCAGCCCTGTGAAACTACAACAAACAATGGTGCCTCCAACAATATTTTTCTGACCAAAAACTACGGTATTAAGAACGGTGATATTAATATAGACTGCGGAGACAATGCCAACCAGTATATAGGATTTGACCATCTGGGGCGCCCTCATAACGGATTTACAGGAAGCAGTTCACCGGACTATAGTTCGCTGTTACATACAAACTGTAAAATTACAGTCAACTTTTCAGAAAGTGGTGATGATCCAATCAATATTATTATAGAAAAAGGCACAGGTCATGCCTATATTGAGGGTGAACCAGACTCCTGATTCCTCTTCTGTTTACCCCTTATTAAGTTTCTTAAGTTACAATTAAGTATAAAGAAAGCGGAATGCTTCTTTATACTTTAACACTAAAGGATCTATGATGAATAAAAGTATTACCGGTCGACATTTCGAGCTGACAGATGCCATCAAGGCGTATGCCGAAGCACTGCTTGAGGGATTTAAAAAATATAACCTCGACATTATTTCAGGAAGCGTCGTCATTTCAGCGGATGAAAGAAACGGAAAAAAAGGCTTTAGTGTAGAGATTTTGGTCAACCTCAAAGACAAAAATACCATTGTCATCACCGAGCACAACAAAGATGTCTATGCCGCACTCGACCTTGGTGCTGAACGTGTCAAGAAATCACTCAGACGCCATGCAGACAAGATCAAAGACCATAAAGTCAACAGCTTTGCAGACCTTGGCGAAGAGGCAGAAGCAGTTACCGAGATCGATGCGGAAGATATTGAGATCGTTCCTATGGATTTGGAACTGCACAAACCGCTTGACTTCGATGAAGCCATTGAGGCACTCAAAGCGGAGAAAAAACGCCAGTTCATCGTATTTAATGACTACGACGGCAACATGCGTGTTATGTACAAAAGAGCCGACGGGAAGTTCGGACTCTATTAGCAAACAGTGAGCTGTAGGGTATTGTCTCCTGGCAACACCCTGCACGGCATCACCCAAACATTTCTAATTTTACTTTTTTATTTCGTATCATTCCCCTTCACATCTAAAATGAATTTATTCTGTTAATGTAGTTGAACTGTGTTCTTCTTTCACGATGATCAGCCAAAATTTATGACAAGCCAAAGGTATAATCTATTGTTGGCTCTATATTTTGATATTTCGATTTCAATTGGTAGGGTGCGTAACCACGCACCTTTTAGATGAGTTGAGATAAAAGAGATCATTTGTTTCCATGCGGATTAAAGGTGCGAAACATCGTACCCTACGGCAGCTTCCTTTTTCGTAGGAATGAGGGGGCTATTCTTCTTTTTTACATCCTGACGTGTTGAATTCCTGTTCAAGGCGTGCTTTTCTGCGTTTGGCATCACGGAGCATTTTGGGTTTGGTCGTTTCAGTGGTGATTTCGGTTTTGGGAATGGCCATCATCATTTCGTCAACATGAGCCGGATCCATTGCCGAAACTTTTTTGATAAACTGGTCTGTTTGTACTATTTTCTTTTGGAGTGTGGCACACTCTTCGCTGTCAAGGGGTGACGGAGCGGTCTGGGCGCATCCGCCCATGATGACCGCAGTGGCGGCAGTCAGGGTAAATAAGGATATTTTCTGCATTTTTGTTCCTTTTGTTTGATTATTTTGAATCATTATAGCAAATTACTTATTAAGTGAGTAATGAAGATATAAAATAGTATCTTTAGTCAATGTAACTAAAGTTTCTTACAAAAAAACTTGAAATATTTCTAAAAATATACTATAATCCCATAAAATTTAATATGATGACAGGAGAAACGGTATGGCAAAACATCAGTTTCAAACAGAAATAGGGCAACTGCTCAAACTTATGACACACTCTTTGTATTCGAACAAAGAGATCTTTTTAAGAGAGCTTATCTCCAATGCGAGTGATGCAATCGACAAATTCAATTATCTGCATTTGATAGATGATAAGTTCAAAGAAGAGGAGTGGTCCGGAAAGATCAATGTCAAGATCGATAAAGATGACAATTCTTTGACCATTGGCGATAACGGTATCGGAATGAATGAAGAGGATTTGATGGAGAATCTCGGAACCATCGCCAAGTCCGGAACCAAGGCCTTTATGGAGCAGATGACCGGGGATGCGAAAAAAGACAGCAATCTCATCGGTCAGTTCGGTGTCGGTTTCTATTCGGTATTTATGGTGGCAGATCATGTTGATGTCATTACGAAAAAAGCAGGTGAAGAACAGGCATATAAATTTTCAACAGACGGTACCGGAGAATATGAAATCACGCCGGTTACCAAAGAAGAACACGGAACGGTCATTTACATAAAACTCAAAGAGAATGAAAAAGAGTTCCTTGACAAGTGGCGTGTGGAAGAGGTGATCAAGAAGTACTCCAACCATATTGCCTACCCGATCATGCTTAGCTATGAAGAGGTGGAGTATGAAGGGGAAGGCGATGACAAAAAAGAGAAAAAAGTGTGGAAGAGCGAACAGGTCAATGCCGCAACGGCACTCTGGACACTGCCAAAGAGTGAGTTGACCAAAGAGGACTACATTGAGTTCTATAAGACCATTGCACACGACAGTGAAGAGCCTCTGACCTACATCCACAACAAGGTTGAAGGTGCGACAGAGTTTACGACGCTCTTTTACATTCCAAGAACGGCACCGATGGATCTTTACCGTGCGGACTATCAGCCGGGTGTCAAGCTCTATGTCAAGCGTGTGTTTATTACCGATGATGACAAAGAACTGTTGCCGCCATATTTGAGATTTGTACGCGGTATTATCGATTCTGAAGATTTGCCGCTGAATGTCAGCCGTGAGATTCTTCAGGAGAACCGCATTTTGGCGAATATCAAGCAGCACTCGGTCAAGAAGATCCTCGAAGCGATCAAGAAGCTTGAAGGTGAAGATTTCGATCGATTCGTTTCACAGTATAACCGTGTCATCAAAGAGGGTATCTACACCGATTTTACCAACAAAGAGACGCTGCTTGAAATTGTACGCTACAAGAGTTCAAGCCAAGAGGGTATGGTGTCGTTCGATGATTACATTTCAAGAGCAGACAGCGAGAAGAAAGAAATTTACTATATCATTGGTGAAGATGAGAAAGTATTGAGAAACTCACCGCTGCTTGAAGCGTACAAGAAGGCCAATATTGAAGTGCTTATTATGGATGACTATGAGGTTGACAGCATTGTCACTCCGATGATCGGTGAGTATAAAGGGTGGACACTCAAAGATATTACGACCATCGAAGCACCTGATTCAAAAACTGAAGAAGAGAAAAAAGAGATTGAAGAGGAGTTCAAGCCTCTGGTAGAGAAACTCAAGGAGACACTTGGTGACGAGATCAAAGAGGTGAAGATCTCTACGCGTCTGACCGAAAGTCCATCCTGTGTTATTAAAGACAGCTCCGATCCGATGGCGGGTATGGCGGCAATGTTTGCGCAAATGGGACAGGAAATGCCGGAAATTCCGTTGATTCTTGAGATAAACCCTGACCACGAAATGGTCAAAAAGCTTGAGAAAGTGGAAGACAAAACCCTCTTTGAAGATATGGCACATGTGCTGCTCGATACAGCCAAACTCTCTGAAGGACTTGAGCCAAAAGACAAAACAGCATTTGCGCACCGCATTGCAAAAATTGCAGCAAAAGCACTTTAAACTCTTTCTGCCCGGGGCAGTATGCCCCGTTCTCTTTATGGTATAATTCTTCTTTATTTTTAACCACAGGATACATTTTTGAACAATAAACCTATGTCATCACAGAAAAAAGCGACAGTTGTTTCCACATCGGTTGCAACGCTGCTTGTATTTGTCAAGCTGATCATCGGAATAGCGAGCGGTTCAGTAGCAGTGTTGGCCTCGGCCATTGATTCTCTGCTTGATATGGCAGTTTCCATCTTCAACTTTTTTGCGATCAAAAAGGCGGAAGAGGATCCTGACGAGAAGTACCATTATGGGAAAGGGAAGATCCAGGCGATAGCAGGAGTGATTGAAGGCACCGTTATTACGATGTCGGGGCTCTATATCATTTATGTCGCTATTGAAAAGCTGCATAAAGGGAGTGCGACCTCACTGCTTGGTGCATCTATTGTGGCCATGCTTATCTCTATCGTGGTCACATACTTTTTGGTGCGCTACCTGCTGAAAATAGCAGAAGAGACAGATAACATCGTGATTAAAGCGGATGCACTCCATTATAAGACGGACCTGCTCAGTAACGGAGCAGTCCTCGTCTCGCTCGCTTTGGTCTACATGACAGGTATTGATGCCATCGATGCGGTATTTGGTATGGGTATCGGTGCCTATATTATCTATTCTGCCTATGAGATCATTGTTGAAGGCGTGGAGATACTGCTTGACAAGGCGCTCGATGGTGAAGTCGTCGCAAAGATCGGTGAGATTATTGCCAACCATCCAAAGGTAACCAGTTATCACTGGCTTAAAACCAGAACGGACGGTACAACCAATTTTGTAGAATTTCACATGGTACTCAAGCCGGATATGACACTGCTTGAAGCGCACCGCATCGCCGATGAGGTAGAATTGCAAATTATGGCACTCGATCCCAACAAGCGCTGGGTGATCAGTCCGCATTTTGATCCGTATGACGATTCGGAAATGAATGAAGCAATGCTGCACGGCAAAGCACTGGATCTTTTAAAGAAAAACATCGATTCGTAATGGCAAAGATATATCTGCTTTCACCAACACCGAGAGAAGGAACGGAATCACTTCCGATGATTGCCTTTTCGTTGACGGCAACGTCCATAGACTTCGGAGAAAGCGATACATTGATGTTCACTTCCAAGCAGGCGGTAAAAAGTGCAGAGGCGATCGATCCTTCCTGGAAGCACTATCCTTCTGTTGCGATTGGCGGGGCGACCAAAAAGCAGATCGAGGCACTGGGAGGCAAAGTAATCTATCATCCCGATGCCTTTTACGGAAAATCGCTTGCAGAAGATATTGTCCGGTTTTTTAGTGAAAGAAAACTGCTTTACCTGCGTCCCAAAGAAGTCTCTTTTGATTCAAGAGCCTATTTGCAGGAGGCAGGCATCATATTGCGTGAACAGGTGATTTATGAAACCTCCTGTCGTGTATATGAAGAAGAGAGAAAGCCGGAAGCGGGAAGTATTATTATTTTTACGTCGCCCTCGACAATCCACTGCTTTTTGAAGAATTTTGGATGGGATCCGACCTATAAAGCTGTCGTCATTGGTGAGGCGACCAGGGCACATCTGCCTTCGGATGCATCCCTCTTTGTGGCAGAAAAACCGTTAATCGATGCCTGTGTGGAAAAAGCAGAGGAAGTTTTAATCACTTCTAACTCCAAATAGGCTATAATCTTCCTACCTGGATGGTTCGACCACTGTAATATGGGGTCCAACATTTAGTATTGGCGGGATATGTAGCGGGCACCGTGTGTGGGCACTTCCGTTTGAGCCTGAAAACGGGCGAGGATCTGCCCCCTAACGTGCTCCTCTCTCCTGCACCGTTGGCTTTTTAGGGCCGACTGATATACAGAACGGCCATCCGGGCTCTCATTAGTTACCGTCATTGCACGCATAGGCTTTCCAAAATGTTTTCGACGTACTTCAAGTACGCCTTCAAACCTTTTGAAAATCCTCTGCGTACAAGCACGGCAACTACTGACAATCTAAAACATCACTATCTGTAAACACGGGGAGAATCACAATATGAATGTACTGATCATAGGCAGCGGGGGAAGAGAGTACTCCATCGGACGCGCACTCAAACAGGATGATAATGTAGAGAAAATCTACTTTTCTCCGGGTAACGGTGCTACCGATGAACTTGGAGAAAATCTTTCTATCACTGATTTCAATGCGTTGGCGGATTTTGTAGAGGATAATGGTGTTGATTTGACCATTGTCGGTCCTGAAGCACCGCTGGTTGAAGGGATTGTCGATGTTTTCAAGGCAAGAGGACTGACTATTTTCGGCCCTACTGCCAAGGCTGCCCAGCTTGAAGGTTCCAAGATCTTCATGAAAAACTTCCTTGCGCGTCATAACGTGCCGACAGCCCGTTATATAGAGACCAGTTCCATTGAAGAAGCATACCGGTTTATTGAAACTTTGGATGTACCCATTGTCGTCAAGGCTGACGGGTTGTGTGGCGGAAAGGGTGTGATTATTGCCCAAAGCCATGAAGAAGCGAAAAAAACTGCGGGTGAAATGCTCAGCGGCAACGCTTTTGGGGAAGCAGGTACGGCCATTGTCATTGAAGAATTCCTTGACGGATATGAGCTTTCTGTCTTTGCCGTGTGTGACGGTAAAGATTATGTTGTATTGCCTGCTGCACAGGATCACAAGCGTCTGCTTGACAATGATGAAGGCCCAAACACGGGCGGAATGGGTGCTTATGCACCGACCCCATTGGTAAATGATGAAATTTACAGAAAACTTGACGACCGTGTCATCAAGCCCACACTGAAAGGGATGGAAGAGGAAGGGATGCCTTTTACAGGTGTGCTCTTTATCGGTGTGATGGTGGTCAAGGGTGAGCCTATTATCCTTGAGTACAATGTGCGCTTTGGTGATCCTGAGTGTGAAGAATTGATGCCGCTGCTTAAATCACCGGCGAGTGAACTCTTCTATAAAGCGGCTACAGGTGATCTGAAAAATGCTACAATTGAATTTCACGACAAGTATGCCGTGGGTGTAGTGATGGCAAGCAAAGACTACCCCTACAAAAGCTCTCCAGCTGCAGAGATTATCATCGACGAGATCCATCATGAGGAGCTCAAAGAGAATGCACATATCTCCTTTGCAGGTGTCAGCCGCGGAGAGGATGGCAAACTCTATGCTACGGGTGGACGTGTGCTGGTGTGCGTGGGACTTGGTGACAGCATCAAAGAGGCGAGAGACCGTGCCTATATGCTGGTTGGACAGGTACATTTTGCCGGCAAACAGTGCCGTACCGATATTGCCTATCAGGCATTGCAGGAGGCGTAATGGAGGCCACTTCGCTGCCGATCGCCTCTAATGGAAAGCGTGTCTGGTCATTCATTATAGACGATATGGTGGTCAATTTTTTCCTCATGATCATTTTCTCTTCGCAGATCAATGCCCTGATGGCAGGCATTACAACTGTTGATGAAACGGCTGTTATGACGATCAATGCTTTCATTATGGACAATATTGCAGTGGTATTCGCTGTGAAAGTACTCTACCATACTGTGCTGATCTGGCAGAACGGACAAACGCTTGGAAAATATGTTATGAAAATCAAAGCTGTCGATATGAATACCGGAAATCTATTGCGTTTTCAACAGGCTTTCTGGCGTGCATCTGTGCGTTTGGTCAGTGAAATGTTCTTCTATCTCGGCTTTGTATTGGCCTTTTTTTCTCCATTGCACCAGACACTGCATGATAAACTCTCCAACTGTGTCGTGATCGATGTCTAAGTACCTGTTTCTCTTTATAGTGCTGTATGGCAGTGTTTTGCTGTATGCTGCAACGGAAGAGAACCATAACATTGAAGTTTCTGCTACACATGTAGAGGGGACAGGGACAACAATGCGTGCGGGTGGCGGTGTGGTTGTGTATTATCAAGACAGTATTATCCATGCTGACAACGCAATGTACAATAAAGAGAAGCATCTGCTGACACTTGACGGCAACATTGAAATGATCGGCTACAGCGGAACCAAAGAACATGCATCGCATATGGATATCGATACTGAAACGAACACAGTACGTTTCAAAGAACTTTTTTTCACCAATGCCAACGATGTCTGGCTACTGACGAACGATGCGAATAAAACGGATGGCAACTATACATTTGGAAACAGTATGCTTTCAAGCTGTAACATCAAAGACCCGCTTTGGAAAATGTATTTTTCCGAAGCAACCTACGACAGTGTCGACAAATATATGAAACTGTACAATACCCGTGTTTACTTCGATGATGTACCGGTTTTCTATACGCCCTATCTGGCTTTTTCTACAGATAACCGAAGAAAGTCGGGGCTGCTGTTCCCGATGATGGGATACAGCAACAATGAAGGCTTTATATATGAACAACCTGTTTTCTGGGCGATCAGTGACAGTATGGATCTGGAGTTCAACCCGCAGATAAGAACTAAGCGGAGTACCGGAATGTACGCTACCTACCGGTTTGTGGATTCTCCCAACTCTTCGGGTGAACTGAGAGCAGGATACTTTAAAGACAAACAGTCATTCGTAGAAGAGAACAACCTGAGAAATGACAAACATTACGGTTTGGAATTTTTTTACGATTCCTCAAATTTTCTTGGAAAATATCTTCCTGAAGACTATACTGACGGACTCTATGCAAATATTATCTGGCTTAACGATATTGATTACCTCAACCTTCAAAAGAGTTCACTTGAGCATTTTGGCCAGACCTATCTGCAGGAGTCAAGGCTCAACTACTTTCTTTACAACAATGACTGGTATGGCGGGCTTAATGCCAAATATTTCATTGATACCAGAGTGGAGAGCAATGACAGAACCATTCAGACACTGCCTGCACTGCAGTTCCATAAATTTCTCGACAGGCTCTTTTTTGACAACCTGACCTACTCTCTGGATATGCAGACACGTAGGCTCGATAGAAGGGAAGGTGCGACACTCAACTCTGCGGAATTCCGTATTCCCATCGAGTTTACCACATCGTTTTTTGATGACTATGTAAGCCTTTCGCTTGGTGAACAGCTTTATTACGGCCGCTTTTTCTTTGGCAATGTGGAAACGCCGACACCAGACTACTTTCAGTACCACAGCAATATTCATACGGCAAAACTGTTTACCGATTTAACAAAAAACTACGGGAATTTCATTCATGTTCTGCAACCTTCGGTCAGCTATATAAAACCAGGGTCGGAAAGTCAAAAACCTTTGCCCTTTTCGGAGCTGGTAGAGAACAATCAGGATGTGCAGGAACTTTTTTCTGTCGGCTTGCCTGAAGAGGAAGCACGCTTTTCGCTCAATCAGTATTTTTACGATGAAAATATGCATCTGATATTCTTTCAGCGTCTTTCTCAGCGCTACTATCGCAACAGGAAGTATGAATTTGCCGATTTAAGCAATGAGATGCAGTACAATTGGGAAAACTGGACGTTTTACAATAATATTTACTATTCGTTTGAATACAGTACTGTCCATGAAGCATCCAGCAGGGTTTCTGTTCATGGGGCAAAATACTACCTTTCCCTCTCACATACCTACAAAGAAGATTTTGATGTGAATCCGCATAAAGTAACAGCAAATGATTTTCTGTTTGATTTCCGTTATGATTATGATGAACATATCTATGTTAACGGGGGTGTCAGTTACAGCCTCAGGGAAGATGAGAATGAAAATTTTTCAAATCTCAAACTCTGGCGCCTTGGCGGCGGTTACAAACGTGACTGCTGGAGTGTGACAGCGCAGCTGTCTGCCAATGTTGTACCAAGGGCAACTGTAGACGGATCCGGCTATACGCAGGAATACAGTTTTGTCTTTCAGCTCAATTTTATCCCATTTGCCAGTATTGGAACGAAACAGTAGATGAAAAGTCCGGTTGAGATCATAGAAGAGGCACTTGAAACACTGGAACTTCCAAAATTTGTGACCAAAGAGGATATTAAAAACCAGTACCGGTTTTTGGCTAAAAAGTATCACCCCGATGTTGGTGGCGATGCACAGAAGATGGAGCAGCTGAACCATGCCTATCAGCTGTTGATGAAGTATATAGAGGATTTTCGTTATACTTTTGATGAAGATGAGATTAACAGACAATACCCGGGAGTAGACCATGCAAACCGATTCAGACCCTGAACACTGCTACTTCGAAGACAGGAAAGACGCGGCAGCACAATTGATTGAAACACTGCCGCTTGAATTGCTCCGGGAGAATGAAACCGTTGTGATAGGCGTAAGTGAAGGCGGTGTCTACTTTGCAGACAGAATAGCCAAAGCAATCGGATCACAGATGGATATTTTGCTGACAGAACCCATATTGGCTCCCAATAATCCTGAAACGACGATTGCCATGATCTCGGAAACAGAAGAAGTGGTCATGCACAAAGCCCTTGTCGATGCGTTTGATATCAACGAAGATTTTGTCTACAGTGAGGCACAGCGGAAATATGATGAGGAGGTTCTCAGCTATGTCTACCGGTACCGGAAAGGCAAAGACCTTCTGCCGTTGAAAGGGAAGTATGTGGTATTGGCAGACGAGTGTGTCGAGACAGGACTTACGATGATGGCTGCATTGAAATCGGTCATTGCAAGAGAAGCGAAAAATATTTATATTGCTACACCGATTTTGGACAGAGAAGTATATGAAAATCTCTTGACAGTGTGTGACGGTGTCTTCTGCCCTCATAAAATACAGGACTATATTTCGATAGAATACTATTATAAATATTTCGCGCGTCCAAGTTTCGAGGAGATTCTCCATATTGTTGAATCATATGAAAAATTTGAAAAAGCGGATCACGAATAAAAACAAAAGGAAAGAAATACCATTATGAAAGAAACGATCATCAAAGTCAGTGTAAATAACCTCGATGAGATTTATGAGTGCAATAAAATTGCCAAACAGGCGAGCGGTGCAGTGATGTACCGTCAGGGCAAGGCAGTGCTGATTGCAGCCGTAGCCGTAGATGAAAAAGCGGTAGAAGAGAACTTTCTTCCTTTGACAGTTCAGTATATTGAGAAAGCATATGCGGCAGCGAAGATTCCCGGAGGTTTTATCAAGCGTGAGACAAAGCCGGGTGACTTTGAAACATTGACGTCACGTATTATTGACCGTTCGATCCGTCCGCTTTTCCCGGACGGGTTTTTCTATCCTGTCAGTATCAGTGTTATGGTTGTCAGCAGTGACAGTGAAGTTGATATGCAGGTAGCGGCACTTCATGCAGCTTCGGCAGCACTGTACGTTTCCGATATACCTGTGAAGCGGGCTCTTGGTGCCGTGCGCATCGGGAAAATAGAGAATGAACTTGTGATCAACCCCTCTCTTTCCAAACAGGATGAGAGTGTGCTTGATCTGCTTGTGGTTGGATCGGGAAGAGATATCCTGATGATTGAAATGCGTACGATGGCTTCAGAAGTGATTGATGATATCGAGGTCGATCCGATCGATCCTATGCTGGGTGCAGCACCGCTGATTTTGGAGCATCAGGAGAGCAATGAGATCGATGAAGAGGCGCTGGTGGAAGCGATCGGGCTGGCGCAGGATGCCATTGAAGAGGCGAGTGAAGTGTATGCGGCTGAGCTTGAACCTGTGGCAAGAGAGCCGATTGCACTGGAATTGAACGATCTTAAAGTTGACGAAGCGCTTTATACGTATATTGCAGAAAATTATGCCAAAGCAGTAGAAGCTGCCATTTCCCATATGGCCAAATCCGAGCGTTCAACCGAGCTTAAAAAAGTACGCAGCGCCATTCTTGAAGCATTGGAGAAAGAGGGCAAAGAAGCGGACAAAGAGCTTGTGGGCAGGGTACTTGAACAGTATAAAAAGAGTGTCGTGCGCAAGATGATCCTTGAAAAGGGCATACGTGCGGACGGACGTGCGCTTGACCAGGTGCGACCGATAGCAATCGAGACAAATATTCTTCCGTCAGTGCACGGTTCCTGCCTCTTTACCCGCGGACAGACCCAGGTGCTTGTCACCGCGACACTGGGTGATAAAAAAGATGCGCAGATGTTCGAGCTTATTACCGACAAGAACAGCCAGTCGGAAAACTTTATGGTACATTACAACTTCCCGGGTTATTCTGTAGGAGAAGCTTCTTATATCGGTGCTCCGGGAAGACGTGAACTTGGGCATGGGAACCTGGCAAAGCGGGCGCTTGAGCCGGCTATTCCTCTTAATTATGACGGGACGATCAGACTGGTGTCGGAAGTACTTGAGAGTAACGGTTCTTCCTCCATGGCAACGATCTGCGGCGGCTCACTCGCACTGCGCTCGGCAGAGGTGGAGATGACATCACTTGTTGCAGGTATCGCAATGGGGCTGATCCATGACGGGGATCAATATGCTATCCTTTCAGACATCATGGGGCTTGAAGACCATGACGGGGATATGGATTTCAAAATTGCGGGGACACGCAAAGGGATCACCGCTCTGCAAATGGATATCAAACTCGGCGGTATCGACCTACATGTGCTTAAAGACGCACTCGTCCAGGCGGGTAGAGGAAAGAATCATATTCTTGACCTCATGGAAGAGGCTGAAAAGAATATTGTGGAAAGTGAAGCTCTTCCGGCGACAGAGCATTTTATGATCAATCCCAGCAAGATCGGTGATATCATTGGAAAGGCAGGTGCTACGATCCGTGATATTATTGAGAAGTTCGAAGTGAGTATCGATCTTGACAGAGATGCCGGCGGTGTCAAAGTTTCAGGAAGCGACAAAGAAAAAGTGGCTGCCGCCAAAGAGCATATTAAAAAGATTGCCGATGCACCTGTACGCAAACAGATGACTTATGAAGTGGGCAAAATGTATAAAGGCCGAGTAAAAAAAGTCGTCGATTTTGGTGTTTTTGTAGAGATGCCTGACGGGTTTGACGCACTGTTGCATATTTCGAAAATTGCCAAAGAGCGTGTAAACAACCTTTCTGAGCGTTACCATGAAGGCGATGAGATCGATGTGGTTGTAATGGAACAGAAAGGTAAAAAAGTAGAACTGGCAACACCGGAATATCTTTCTTAAAGAGATTATAGAACAGCAATGTGAAAGGAGCAGTGAAGTAATGAACGGAAGCTATGTAGAGATGGCCATCGCACTGCTTCTTCTGATGGGTGCGTTATGGTATGCCAATCGTGACCGGATTGCAGATTTCTTTGAGAAAGAAGAAGTACCAAAAGAGGGGGAAACACCTTCTTCTCCTTTGAAAACAGTGCCGTCTGTTAAAACAAAGGAACCTTTGCCGCAATGGGATGGGGGTAGCGGCCATATCCAAAAGAAAACAGTGCAAAAACCGCATGTCTACACCAAACTGATCCCCGAATCGGAAAATATCGATCTTGACTGTTTTACCTACTTTAAAGGGATGCGACTGCTGGTTGTGGAGGATAACCTTATTAACCAGAAGATTGTCCAGAATGTTCTGAAGCATTCAGGTATTATTATCGATATTGCCAATAATGGCAAAGAAGCACTGGAATACCTTTTTACCGAACACAGAGATTACGACCTGATTCTGATGGATATCAGTATGCCTGTGCTTGACGGAATCGGAACGACGAAGATGATCCGCCATGTGCAGCAGCTTGACCATATTCCTATTGTGACTTTTACCGCATTCAGCCTTGGCCCGGAGATACAGGCAATGTTCGAAGCCGGAGCGAATGCCTATTTGACCAAACCACTCAATGTCAATCAGCTTTATACTGTATTTACCCTCTTTGTCGGAAATGTCAACAGAGGGCTTTCGTTGGAAAAGATGCTTGAAATTCAGGGGCTTGATGTCGCAGCCGGTTTGGAGCATGCACAGGAACATAAAATGCTCTATCTTGAGCGTCTTGAAACCTTTGTCCACAAATATGGACAAAGCGCTGAAATGCTGCCGCAGTGGATCGAAAAAAAACGGTATGAACGGGTTATACATGAATGTAAAGAGCTGCTCTCTGACCTTACAGAGATTGGTGCTTTTGATATGAAGGCACTGGTACATGAGATATTGATGCAGTTTGCTTATAAGAATGAACACTTGCTGGGACGCTATACACTGCTGTATGAAGCCAAGATGCAGGCATTGATTGAAACCATTAAAGTCTATCTTGAAAAAGAGACACGTGATGTGTGAAAGAGAAGATAATTTAGCGTAAATTAACGGGGCAGAGGGTATAATTATGCCGTTTATACAAAGTGATCAGTAGGGAAATCGGTTGCATTTATGTGCCGGTTGGCAGCCAATGTGCTGTTTACGCAATCCGAACGGACTTTGGAAAACAGTCGAAGAGACTTAAAATCTACTAATCTAAAGGATATAAAATGAAAAAGTTTTTCCTGCTTTTCCTGGCACTCGGTGCTGTTGCTTTCGCTGGTGAAGGCGAATCTATGATCAAAGCTTACTCAGTAGTTGCTGCCGGTGTCGGTCTTGGTCTTGCTGCTCTTGGTGGTGCGATCGGTATGGGTCACACAGCTGCTGCTACAATTGCCGGTACAGCAAGAAACCCAGGTCTCGGCGGTAAGCTGATGACTACAATGTTCATTGCACTGGCGATGATCGAAGCACAGGTTATCTATACACTGGTAATCGCGCTGATCGCTCTCTACGCTAACCCTTTCATCGGGTAAGCTAAGGAGACTTTAAGGTTGTAGCGGTATACTTCCGCTACAACTTTTTGTTAAGCCCTCATTTTAAAACTTCAGATAGTTTCTAACTATCGAAAATGCGTCAGTGGTGGAACGGTAGACACGCTACCTTGAGGGGGTAGTGCCCTAGTGGTGTGGAGGTTCAAATCCTCTCTGACGCACCATTCTTACAAATTTTCCAACTATATTTATTTTTACCATATTCACAATTCAAATCGACTATACTACAGCTTTACCTGTCTTGAAAACAAGGAAACAGTATGGATGCATTGGGCGGCTTGATTGGATTGCTACTTGGATTGGGGATCTTGATCTTCTGGATATGGGCATTAATCGATATTCTCAAAAGTAACTTCAACGACAGTATCAACAAGTTGATATGGTTTTTGGTTGTGTTCTTTCTCTATGCATTTGGTGCATTATTGTATTATTTTATAGGAAGAAATCAGAAAGCATAAAGTGACTTTTTTGTGACATTCGGACTTTTAGAGAAAAAATTTGCCTTTCTCATCAGTAAAATGTCTGCAAATGCCCATTTTATGGGGAGTTTAGACTTTGTTTTATGAAATCTTAAGAATAGATTGTGCTATAATAAATTTATCTTAACACTAAAGGAAGAAGAATGACAAAATCAGAATTCGTAGAACTGGTTCAGAAAAATGGAGAGTATGAGAGCAAAGCAGCAGCAGAAAGAGCGGTAAAAGCGTTCATTGATTCTGTAACAGAAGCACTGACAAAAAAAGAGTCAGTTTCTCTCGTAGGTTTCGGAACCTTCTCTACAGCAGAAGTTGCGGCAAAGACTGGTAAAGTACCTGGTACAGACAAAACATACAGCAAGCCCGCGCATACTGCACCCAAGTTCAAATTCGGTAAAACACTCAAAGACGCTGTTGCAGCGGCGAAGTAATTACCTTCTGACTGCCTTTGGCAGTCAGCTATACCTCAACTTTTTTTATGTACTTCAATAAAACTCTTTTTTCACTCATACAGACTTTTCGTGCTTTTTTGACACTGGAGCAGTTGGCTACCTGTGAAGTAACATAGATAACCGTTGCCAGCATAAAAACAAGCATACTGCCTATGAACGTTGACACCAAAATGATATTACGGTAATTTTTGCATTTTTCCCAGAAATTACGCCACCACACCTGCTGCTCCTTTGCTCTTTTTTTCAGTATAAAATATTGATGTGGAATGTATGTGGAGTACATAATGGTATAATGTCATCAAAAAAAGTGAGCATTCATGGATTTGAAAAGTACCATAGGACTTGGTGTGGCAGGAAACTTTGCACATCATCTTGAGCAGGCGGGAGAGCTGAAAGATTTTGAAAATATCGTGACTGAAGCACCGGAAGCCCCAAAGGGTATTTTCCCTTTTTATCTGCCCGGAGATGAAGGTTTTTTGGGAGTCTACTGCATTGGCACCGATATACTTCAGCTTCCATCTTATGAGGCCAATGCACAGGTTGAACCCGAAATTGCCGTCTTGTTTGAAGTTGTCTATGATGATGCAATGCGTGTGAGCGAGCTTGTTGCCAAAAGATTCACCACGTTTAATGACTGCACAATCCGGAAAGAGGGTGCGAAGAAGATTTCAGAAAAGAAGTCATGGGGGCCAAACTCCAAAGGAATCGGTGACAAGTGGATCGAGATTGACACATTTGAAGCAGGCGGTATCATGGATCGATACCGCCTCTGCTCCTACCTGAAGCGGGATGGTGTGCTGCATCCGTATGGGGTGGACGCTCCATTGCCCGGATATAGCTATTTTTACGGAAAACTGAAAAACTGGCTGATCGATAGAATGAATCACCAGGAGGATTTCGGCCCACTGGAGAATATATACGGG
>Ga0256829_1000482_pt1 | contig 39994 bp, 30 predicted proteins | sample 131447metaG_FD_185979 | JGI IMG/M metagenome (GOLD analysis project Ga0256829, IMG submission 185979) | Hydrothermal vent microbial communities from Lau Basin, Pacific Ocean - 131-447 | ecosystem: Environmental > Aquatic > Marine > Hydrothermal vents | place: Pacific Ocean: Lau Basin | collected... | reverse complement strand
GAGGTAGGCATGAGCGATCAGCGCGAAGTGCAGGCAGAACAAGACAATGCCGCTGTAGAAGAAAATGTAGAAACTGTTGATGTAAACGAAGCACAGCAAGTGGAAGGTGAGCAAACTGACGCACCACTAGATGAAACTGCGCAACGTATTTACGAGCTAGAGACTGCACTTTCAGAAGCGCAAGCCACGGTTAAAGAACAGCAAGACAGCGTACTTCGGGCACGTGCTGACATGGAGAACGCACGTCGTAGAGCGGAAGCTGAAGTAGAAAAAGCGCGTAAGTTCGCTTTAGAGCGTTTTGCCGGTGAACTACTTCCTGTGGTTGACAACTTAGAGCGCGCCATTGAAATGACCGACAAAGATAACGAGGCGGTTAAGTCGTTGCTTGAAGGCGTAGAAATGACGCATAAAAGTTTCTTGAGCACTATTGAGAAATTTGGATTGGTCCTTATTGATCCGCAAGGCGAAGCCTTCGATCCAGAATTGCACCAAGCAATGTCAATGCAAGAAAGCGCCGATCACGCGCCTAATACAGTGATGGCAGTGATGCAAAAAGGTTATCAAATTAACGGCCGATTACTACGACCAGCAATGGTTATGGTTTCACGAGCACCAAGTGGAGGCGTAGATACGCAGGCATAATGCCGCGATTTGCGACAAAACCACTAAAATTTCAGTTTTTTTACTGACAAGTATTGAAAAGGTGGGCGAATAACCCCACTAATTTTGCAGATTAAGAATTATATTTTTTCGGAGACACGAAAATGGGTAAAATCATTGGTATCGATTTAGGTACAACGAATTCATGTGTCGCAGTTTTAGACGGCGACAAACCTCGCGTAATTGAGAACGCTGAAGGCGATCGTACCACACCCTCAATCATTGCTTACACCAACGACGGTGAAACGCTAGTAGGTCAATCAGCTAAGCGTCAAGCGGTTACAAACCCTGAAAACACACTATTCGCTATTAAGCGTCTAATTGGTCGTCGTTTTCAAGATAAAGAAGTACAACGTGACATCGACATTATGCCATTCAAAATTGTTGGCGCAGATAATGGCGATGCATGGGTAGAAGCGAAAGGCGAGAAAATGGCGCCACCGCAAATTTCTGCTGAAGTACTTAAGAAAATGAAAAAGACCGCTGAGGATTTCCTTGGTGAAGAAGTGACTGGTGCGGTAATTACTGTACCTGCATATTTTAATGATTCACAGCGTCAAGCGACTAAAGATGCTGGTCGTATTGCTGGTCTAGAAGTTAAGCGTATTATCAACGAGCCAACTGCTGCTGCCCTTGCTTACGGTATGGACAAGAAGCAGGGTGATAATGTTGTTGCGGTTTACGACTTAGGTGGTGGTACTTTCGATATCTCTATCATCGAAATTGATGAAGTAGACGGCGAGCACACGTTTGAAGTTCTAGCGACTAACGGTGACACTCACTTAGGTGGTGAAGACTTTGATAACCGTGTTATCAACTACCTAGTTGAAGAGTTTAAGAAAGATCAAGGCATCGACCTTCGTAAAGATCCGCTAGCTATGCAGCGTCTTAAAGAAGCGGGCGAGAAAGCCAAAATCGAACTTTCTTCTTCACAACAGACAGAAGTTAACCTGCCTTACATCACTGCTGATGCAACAGGTCCTAAGCACTTAGCGATTAAGCTTACTCGTGCAAAACTTGAGTCTTTGGTTGAAGACTTAGTTAAGAACTCGCTTAACCCGCTCAAGCAAGCACTTGCTGATTCTGACTTGTCTGTGGGCGACATCAACGACATTATTCTTGTTGGTGGTCAAACACGTATGCCGCTAGTACAGAAGTATGTAACTGAGTTCTTCGGTAAAGAGCCGCGTAAAGACGTTAACCCTGATGAAGCAGTAGCCGTGGGCGCAGCAATTCAAGGTGGTGTTCTTTCTGGTGACGTTAAAGACGTTCTACTTCTAGATGTTACACCTCTGTCTCTTGGTATCGAGACTATGGGTGGTGTAATGACAGCGCTTATCGAGAAGAACACGACTATCCCAACGAAGAAGTCGCAAACTTTCTCTACTGCTGAAGACAACCAGTCTGCGGTAACGGTACACGTACTGCAAGGTGAGCGTAAGCAATCAAGCGGGAACAAGTCTCTTGGTCAGTTCAACCTTGAAGGTATTCGCCCTGCTGCACGTGGTGTACCTCAAATCGAAGTTACTTTCGACTTGGATGCGGACGGCATTCTGCATGTATCTGCGAAAGACAAAGACACAGGTAAAGAGCAGAAGATCACGATTAAAGCCTCTTCTGGTTTGAGTGACGCTGAAATTGAGCAAATGGTTGCAGACGCAGAAGCAAACAAAGAAGCGGATGCGAAGTTTGAAGAACTAGTTCAAGCACGTAACCAAGCTGACGGTATGATTCACGCTACACGTAAGCAGCTTGAAGAAGTGGGTGAAGCCCTTTCTGCTGATGACAAAGCGCCAATCGAAGCTGCGGTAGCTGAACTTGAAGAAGCGGCCAAAGGTGAAGATAAAGCAGCCATCGAAGCTAAGACTCAAGCGCTTATTGAAGCGTCTAGCAAGCTTATGGAAGCGGCTCAAGCACAAGCTGGTGCAGCAGAAGCTGCTGGTGGTACTGATACAGGTGAGCAACAAGCTAAAGCAGATGACGACGTTGTTGACGCTGAGTTTGAAGAAGTAAAAGAAGACGATAAGAAGTAATTCTTGTTATGTCACTAGTGCAGCCAACCTATGTTAGCTGCACCAAGTAAGCAGTTCGGGCGCAACAGGGAAAGCTTGTTGCGCCTTTATTGTGTTAATGAATGCAAAGAAAAACGACATTACGAAGTCGAGTCGGTGAATAAAAATATCACCGAAAGTAACGCAGGGTAAGTAAACACTATGTCTAAACGTGACTACTACGAAGTACTAGGGGTAGCTAAAAGCGCAGGCGAACGCGAAATTAAAAAGGCGTATAAAAAGCTTGCGATGAAGTACCATCCCGACCGTACACAAGGCGATAAAGCGCTAGAGGATAAATTCAAAGAGATCCAAGAAGCTTACGAAGTCTTGAATGATTCGCAAAAGCGCGCTGCGTATGATCAATACGGCCATGCGGGTGTGGATCCAAACCGTGGCGGTGCTGGCTTTGGCGGCGGTGGTGCAGACTTTGGTGATATTTTCGGTGATGTTTTTGGTGACATCTTCGGTGGTGGCGGTGGCCGTGGTGGCCGTCAGTCTCGTGCACGTCAAGGTTCAGATCTTCGCTATAACCTTGAACTTTCACTTGAAGAAGCAGTGCGGGGCAAGAGCGTTGATATACGCGTGCCTACCCTTGTAGAGTGTGAAGTATGTGACGGCTCGGGCGCTAAAAAAGGCTCATCACCTAAGACCTGCCCAACCTGTCACGGCAATGGCCAAGTACAGATGCGTCAAGGTTTCTTTGCCGTTCAACAAACTTGCCCAACCTGTTCTGGTAAAGGCAAGATTATTGAAGACCCTTGTAACAGCTGTCATGGTCAAGGCCGTAAAGAGAAAACCAAAACCCTTAACGTTAAAATTCCTGCAGGTGTTGATACTGGCGACCGTATTCGTCTATCAGGTGAAGGCGAGGCAGGCGAGAACGGTGCACCAGCAGGTGATTTGTACGTTCAAGTGCATGTTCGCGACCACGATATTTTCCAGCGCGACGGCAATAACTTGTACTGTGAAGTCCCACTTAGTTTCACTACAGCCGCACTTGGCGGTGAGCTGGAAGTACCTACCTTAGACGGTAAAGTTAAGCTGAAAATCAGTGCGGAAACTCAAACAGGACGTATGTTCCGTTTGCGTGGTAAAGGCGTAAAATCGGTACGTAGTGGCTCTATCGGTGACTTGATGTGTAAAGTAGTGGTAGAAACACCAGTTAACTTGTCTTCTCGTCAAAAAGAGTTGTTACAAGAACTCGAAGAGTCTATGGGCAAAGCGTCAAGTAAGCACAGCCCGAAGGCACAAGGTTTCTTTGACGGTGTTAAGAAGTTCTTCGACGACTTAACCAACTAAATTAATCCATTCATGCAAAAGCCCTCAGTTGAGTAATGCAAGCTAGTTAAGTGATTAAAGGCTGTCGCGGTCTCACTGAGGGAAAGTAATGAACTTTTTACTGCACGCGTAGACCCTTCCGAGGGGCTCGGCCTCGGCATCCATGCCGAGGACGGCCGTAAAAAGTTCATTACTTCCCCTCGCTTATTTGAATGCTTTTTTGTGGATAAAACCTCACTCTGCAAAGCATTCATTTCCATACCTAAGCTCTCGTATTCAAACCTGTTTTATCGACGACATGTGCTAACTTGAGCCAATGCCAAAACGTCAGTTAACACTATGATTAAGTCAATCGTTGTAAACATTAGCCTTGCAGTATATCTACTTTGTACTCAGTCAGTATTGGCCGACTGGTATTGGGGAGAAGCAAGTATTATGGGCACCAATATTGAGGTTCAAGTGTGGGCCTACTCGCAAGCACAAAGTGTGTTGGCCATAGATGCAGTGTTTGCTGAAATGGAAGCCGTTAATCAGTTAATGAGCCCCTATATTGTATCCAGTCAGCTAGCACAGGTTAATGCAAAAGCCGCCGAGCATCCCGTTGTTGTGGATGCAACCTTGTATCGCCTTATCAGCGAATCTATTGAATTTAGCAAAGTGTCAAACGGTGCCTTTGATATTACCTTTGCCAGTGTGGGCTTTAAGTATGATTACCAGCAACATCTAAAGCCTGATGATGACCAAATAGCTGCATCTTTAGAAGCGATTAACTACCAACACATCGTGTTAAATGAAGAAGATTTGAGTGTTTACTTTAATCATCCTGACGTAAAAATAGATTTGGGTGGTATTGCTAAAGGGTACGCGGTTGATAAATCAATTGAAGCGCTGCAAGCAATGGGAATCGAGCACGCGTTAGTTACTGCTGGCGGTGACACACGATTACTCGGTGACAGGCGAGGACGTCCATGGCTGGTGGGTATTCGCGACCCGCGGAACGAAGAAAAGCAAGCGGTCACAATTCCTTTAGAAGACTTTGCTATTTCAACCTCTGGCGACTACGAACGTTTCTTTGAGGAAGACGGTACTCGATATCATCACATCCTTTCACCCAAAACGGGTACTTCAACATATGAAGTACAATCTGTATCCATCATAGGACCATCTAGCACCGTTAATGACGCATTGTCGACTTCAGTATTTGTTATGGGGGTTGAAGCAGGAATCAGCCTTATAAACACCCTACCGGACTACGAAGCGATAGTGTTAGACAGCAATCGGAAACTGCATTTTTCAATGGGGTTGACGCAGTAGCTTTGGCCAAGACCTATATATTTCTGGCGCTGCCTCATTCCCCTCACTTAAGAAATCGCATCCCCAGTATGACTAATCCTAAACCGGCGAAGTGAATAAGGCTCAAGGGCTCGTCAAGTAGGTAGTTTGACAAAATGATAGTCCCCAATGGGCCTATTGCACCTACAATGCCCGCCTTACTTGCCCCGATTATTTTTACCCCTGCACTGAGTAAAAATGTGGGTATAAGAGTACAAAACACTGCAATAACCAAGGCACCCGAGTACATGGGTAAGGTCAGTGCTGTTAAATCTTCGGTGCCTTGAATGGAAACGTGCAACAGTAAACTGAACACTGCACCTAGCATAGCAATGCACGTAAAGCGCTGACTTCCCATCCGTCTTGAATATATTTGGTTAGCTACCATGAACCAAGCGGTGAGAATACTTGCAATAAAAATGAGAAAGCTTCCTAGCAGCAGGTTTTCTCCGCCAAAGCTAGCATCGCCGTAGAAAAATAGTACTACACCTAAATAGGCAAGAATTAGCGATACCCACATGCGCTTAGTCACAGGCTCTTTCAACAGTACCCACGCCAACAACATAGATATCGCAGGGTAACAAAATAAAATCATCCGTTCTAAACCTGCGCTAATGTAGAGCAGCCCTTGCAAATCAAGAAAACTCGCAACGTGATAACAGGCAATACCAGCAAGTAGCGTCCATACTGTGTCTTTCAGTGTGACGGACAGGTTTTCTTTGTACCAAATCCAGCCAAGCACTGCCAAATAGAAAGGAAGTATCATCAGCATTCTCAACGCTTGAAGCTCGAGAGGTCCCAATCCGATACTAAAAAGGATTTTTACAATCACGGCTTTACTGGAAAACAAAATAGTGCCGAGTACAACGAAAAGTATGCCTTTGTGCTGTGGTGTGTGAATCATGTTGTTTCGAGGGATTAGCTCGCTCCTAGATAATAAAATTTAGAATGCGGCTAAAAAAGAGGAGAGGTGTTTCAATGTTGCTGGCTCTTTTTTAGCCAGCACACAGCGCTGGCAGTCTATACGACAAGCCAGAGCTTAATGGTCAACATTGTAATTAACGGACTAATAGTGAAACCCATTGACATGTAAAAGTTAATTTCCCGAAAAGTTACCCAGTTAGTAAAACATGAAAAGTTAGCTTTGAATAGCGCAAATCGCACATCATTAATCAATAGATCGGAATCTGCCTGTTTAAGATGTAAAAATTAGATTAATATTTACAAACGATCTAAGCTACTTCACATAGTTAACACTTCGTATATGTATGAAAGCATCTCTTTTTTTTCTTTTTGAGCGACGTTTGCTATCTGCATTTGTGTGCCGGATGCTATTTTTACTTGGTTTTGTGTTAAGCCCGACAGCAACATTAGCATCCGAACATAATTACAACGTTATTCTCGTTAACTCTTTCAATGAGTCGATTTTGAGTCAAAAATGATGTTACGCCTCATGAATGGCGTAGCTGATGATGAAAATGTACTGGTGTTAACAGTTCCTCCTTTTTATGCAGACACGGTCACTAGCTTGGGAGATGTCGCTCGTAAGACGATGTTAGATAGCTTTAAATATCAAATTTTTAGTCTTCTGCAAAATCAGACGAATGTGACGTTTTCTCGAATAATTGCTATTGGTAGGCACTCGAGTGTGTTTATTGACACCAACCCCGAATTGCTGCCAAATGCCAAACGATTTTTCCTACATATAGATTGGCAACCCCAAACAGGTACACTTGTTCCCTCTGACTACGACCCTGAATGGTCGTTTAGACAAATTATGACAGCCCTACCGCAGACGTCAGATATTAATTTTGTCTATGGCTCACCGGAGTCTGAGGTTGATAAAGCGTTCATTTCGAACTTTTCGGCAGCTGCTCCCAAAAATATAAATTTCAGTTATTTAAACCCCATGCGCCAACCAGAGGCGACTCTGAATGCGTTGCAAGCTAGTTCTCCGGGTACACCGATTATTTATATTAATTATAAATACTTTGAACGGAACTGGGAGAGTGTGCATAGATGGCTCATCGAACAAGATACTCATCCTATTTTTACGATATTTGCGCACAATGTACAAAGGTATGCTGGTGGGGCTGTAGTTGTTCCCGAAAAACTGGCAGATATGGCGATCAATATCGCGAGAGGGGAGACAATATCTCTAACTGAAAACAACGTGCTTAGTTTACAGTTCAATGCTCAGCAATTATCTCGATGGGGTATAGATAGTTCAAGGTTAACATTGGATGCAGAGCTGGTTAACGTAAAACCAAACGTAGTGTCTTACGAGTCGGTTTTGTTAATCTTGAGTATCTGTTCAGTCATAGTGGCGATTATGGCTGCTTTTATCATTTATAGAACACGAATTCACGCACAAAAAATGGAAAAGGCGGTGGCCGTGGCGGACAGTGCTAATAAATCCAAAAGTGAGTTTTTGGCAAACATGAGTCATGAGATAAGAACGCCAATGAATGGTGTTCTCGGAACACTTCAGATACTAGAACGTTCTTCTATTGAAAGTAAACATAAAGAGTTGGTTAGCAAAGCTATTTACTCGGCATCAACGCTGTTAACAATCATTAATGATATTCTCGATTATTCAAAAATAGAGGCCAACAAACTGACGTTAGAAGAACGCCCAATATCACTACTTGAAATTATTGAATCTGTCGCTTCTGACGTGTCTATGAGCGCCAGAAACAAGGGTGTTCAAATAGAGATAATTGTGGCAGAAAACTATATGGACGGTTGGGTGGGTGACTTAGTGAGAATCCGTCAGATCATTCTTAACCTCGTATCTAACGCGGTAAAATTCACAGATGTAGGTAAGGTTTCCATAGGGTTAAAAACAGAGTTGCTCTCTGAGGGCGCTCAACACATTGTTTTGTCGGTGACCGACACTGGCATTGGCATGAACGAAGATGTCCAACAGAATATATTCGAACGTTTTACACAAGCCGACAATTCTACGACTCGACGGTTTGGAGGAACTGGGCTAGGGATGTCTATCACGGTTACTTTGATCAGAATGATGCATGGCATGATCGAGATTGATAGTAAAGAAGGTGTGGGCACATGCATAACCGTTAAATTACCACTTAAGAAAACGTCATTACTTGAATCTAACAGTACTCCCCAACACGCAGAGCCACCTATACTAGAAGGAGTAAATATATTGGTGGCTGAAGACAACCTTATTAACCAAACAGTTATCGATTCAATGCTAAGCGACACTGCTGCGAATGTTGAGATAGTAGACAATGGTAAAAAAGCATTGTCTGCCGTGGAAAATTGCCATTACGACATTATCTTTATGGACATCCAAATGCCGGAAATGGATGGTATTGAAGCCTGCATAAAGATTAAAGCAAAGTATCCAGATATCCCTATTATTGCACTGACCGCTGAAGTGATGAAAAGTGAAATAAAAAAATTTTTACAATTGGGGTTTGAACAGCATTTAGGCAAGCCAGTTGATATGAACAAACTTTATCAATTGTTAGCTAACTACAAATTTAACAAAATGCATTAATCAATACCCCTTAGGTAAACCGCCAATGTCTTTACTAAATCACTCCCGACACAATTGGCTCAAACGCAATCAAGCTGTCCATCAAACTCGTATTGCCCAGTCCGTGATTGGGGAAGTACTGGGCAAATTGTCCTTGCTCACCGTGAAGTGCCAAATAATTTAAGATGACGGTTTCTACCAGCAAGTTGACGTTGTTTGCCGCGGGTGTAGAGCCGGTTTCTACAGCGCCATCACTGCGCATAAAACCAAGTTGCTGATGTTGAGCCTGTGTTTCGGGGGTAGCACCAATAAGCTGCGGTGTACCGCCTGGGTTATAGACTAAAAAGAAGGATGCTGAGGTAGATGAATTATCGCCCGTCCATACCCCTTTACCCCGACCATTCTCAGAGTCGTCGATCATCCCGTTGCTAAACACGGAGCCATCACTGCATACATAAAGCATAATAGGCATGCCTACACGAGCGGCATATTCTAGACACGCACCAATACAGCGGCCCGCGCGTCTATCTCTAACCTCGCCGGTGGCTCTGCTGCCATCATGGTAATCATACCCGCCCATAGTGACTGTACCTGCGCCAGCGTAACCGTTGATAACCAACTTTATTACAGATGCTGTTTTTCTAAACTCGCCATCACTATTAAATTCTTCTTCGGTGAAGATACCTGCATCACCCACAATATTCGGGTCAATGTTTGGGTCGAGGGTGGTGGGGTCTCCAAAGCGGTCAGTGATATCAGCACTTTTCACATAGCCACAACGAACCATATCCTTGACGATCTCGTCAGTCGATATATTGGTGTTTACGTTATTCAACTTCATATCACTGATACGTTGAATAGATTCCATGACAGCCACTGAGTCGTCTTGACTGAGCAACCCTACCAAATCGCCGGTATCCACTAGGCCAGTAACGTCCGACGGACGGTCAATTTTTGTGGGGCGCACTGCTGAGTCTATCATGCTTGCAGGTGCCATGGAGTTACCGCCAGAATCGCTGTTTCTCGACCCAATTAATGAGAGTAGCGAACCATCGGCACCCACGCGATTGATGCCATACATTGGGTTATGTGGGTTATTACCTGTGTCATTTTCTGAGCGAGCAGGAATAACTGCTCCATTAATATTTGCCCGGTTAGTCGTGCTCACTTTGTCCAAAATGCCCTGTAGCATGGCGCTGTCACTGTGAAATGACAACCCCAGTTCGTTGTTAACAAAGTCAGACAGCCCAGTATCAGGGTTGGCAATTGATGGTACCATGTCTCCTGGCAAGCCTTGTCGGCTGTACCCCGCGGTACTCAAAAAATCTAGCTGCCCGCCGCGACCACCCACCAATACATTTGAACCTGCCATATTTGCGCCACCCGCTAGGTCAAAGGTGATAAACGGGATCTTGCCGGCCCCTTGTGACGCAATGCCACACTGAGCTTTAAGTGCTTCTAAGTCAGGAGATAGCGCCGCATGGGCACTTTTTGGATTAGCAAATAGACTGAGTGCAGATCCCCCCATTACCGCGGCTGCACCTGTACAAAAGCCCTGCGCAATAAACTCTCGCCGAGTAACGGGGCGGCTATGGTCGTTGTGAAATAAAGGAGCATCAGCGCTTTTGGCTTGTTTAGGGCGCTTCTTAAAAAAGTGTGAAGTGAGTTTTGACATGGTGATACTCCTACTTTATCAGCATTGATGCACTGCCCAACACTGCGGCGCAACTGGCTTTGGCAACGGTTCGGGAATAGTCCGCGTTACACTGGGTTGAATCTGAGCATGTGGTGAGGCGGTCGATAAGCGCGTTTACTTCGCTTCTAACCTCACTTTCATTCGCCTGACTTCCAATGTTGGTGCCTAACATATTGGTGATTATGGGGTCGATAATGTGATTTCTTGCAGTGCCATTGAAGGCTACATTCGCGGGTTGAGAAAAATCAAAATCAGGGAAGTAGCCTTCCCGTAAATTTGATGTTTCCAACAACGTATCACAGTAGCGGATTGCTAGTTGAGTCACTGCCATTTGATTAGCGGCGACAAAACTGGTGATGTCATCCACCGAAGGAAGCTGTTGCTTCAAGTCTGTGAACGTTGTTGCCACAGCAGGTGTGTTAGCGGGTACTGATGTCATTGCCGACATAGACGCATTAATTTGCGCAAAATGTTTAGTACCTATATCAGACTGGGGTGCTAAGTCTGCCGGAGCAGCAGGCGCTGGTGGCAGGGCTTCAACCCGTACATCGGTATTATCACCTAAACGTTCAAAGGTAAGGAAAAACTCGTCTTGTTCCGGCCCTTTCTCTACCGGAATAATAGTGCCCTGACGCGACAATGCCATTCCTGATGGGGCAACATAGTTGGCAGCGGAGATTTGTGTATCTAACGTGGAGAAAACCTGGCCGGCATAAGACTCACGCCCATTAATGCCGATGCGGATCCCTTGCAGAGGAATGTCTGGAATGCTCGCACCACTGTCCAATGATACAAAAAACGGCTCTGAAAACAGATAACTGTAGGTGTCAAACTGACTAACATTAAACACTACATAGGCTTGAGGTACGTCAATGAGTTCACTAATACCAAATAGTAAGAAGTATTGTTGCCCAACACCCGCGTCAAAATTCTGCGCAATTTCGTCAGTGCTTAGTGTGCGGTTGTGAACCGCAACCATACGAATGATGCCCGCCCAAGGAACATTTCCCGACACCTCATTGCCCAGTACAAAGGCAAAACTGTCATCCCAATCGAGTAAGTTTCCACCCTCTGTATCATCATTATCACCGGTGAATTCGCCGTTCACGTAAATGGCGCGACCATTGCTACTATCGTAGTTAACTACTACATGTTGCAGGGCTGCTTGCAAGTCTTCATCGGCGTCAGCGGTTGATAGTGCTGGCTCACCATTAACGTCGGTATTTTCCGAACGCAGTAAAAAGTCGTAGTTGTAAAGGGTCTGTCCGAGCGTGAAGTTTCGGCGGTCTCGCCCACCTGAATAGCTCACGATTCTCGCAGGACCTTCTTGTGTAACATTAGCTGGGGCCACCCAGGCTTCAATAGCAAATTCTCCACTGCCTAAGATAAGATTGTATAGCTTACTACTGTTGGTGGTGCTGCCCTGCGCTTTGCCGTTACTCAATTGAATACCGTATCCTCCTACCCAGTCGTAGGTTCCTGATAGGGTCAAATCAAGGGCAGGGTCCACACCTGAGGTGTCAAATGCCGTATTACCCGAACCTGTCTTGAACTCCCATTTTGCAATCACATTCTGTTCAAAGCGTCCACCACCGCTCGCCAGTGTACCGTCGAAGAGTGTTAGAGCATCAGAGTTGACCAAACTGGCATCTAATTCAGTCACATCTATATTGGCGGCCATTTCTGCAATGGCTTGCTCAAGGGCTAAGCCATCTTGGGAGCAGTCTGTCCAACAATTGTGAAATTGGTCACGTACCCTAACAACAAATCGAGAGTCTTGTGGTTGGTCTAGGTTGATGCGATCTTTAGACGCTTCATAAGCCTCGGAGATATCACTCGACGCAAAGAATGGTGAGATAGGTATAGTGGCACTGTTGGTGTGGCAACTCGCACAATAGGTCTGGAGTAAAGGATATATTGTGCTTTCAAACTCGGCTGTGCTGTCAGGAAAGTTTCGCGTAGCACCGGGCAATTTAGACTGCGGTGCTTGAAGCTCAATTTCAGTTGCTTGATTTTGTTGGTTTGATTGACCGGCCCAGTCACTGATCCAAGTTGTCATGATATCCGCGCAGGCACTGTCACTCGTTAGCCAACAGTTATGACCTCCAGCAACTTTAGTGACTAAACGAGACTCACCGGGCTGATTAAGGTTAACTAAGCTGCCGGTGTCCGCATAGGCTAAATTTATGTCATCATTTCGTGCAAAAGTAGGGGACTGAGACTCTTGCACATGACACGCGCCGCAACGTTCAGCCGTTGCCATATTGTCCCACAGCGCGCGTTTAAAGTTAGACACATCGTCAGTGCTAGCGACAGGGCCCGAATAGTTTACAACGGGTTGCTCAGCAGGAGGTGGAAGTGGTGTGGGAGTTGCTTCTGTTTCGCTACCACCACACCCCACAAGTGACAGAATAACCAAGCTTATTGGAATATATTTGTATATTGATGTTGGTAAGGTGAATGGCTTGGTCATGGTTATTCTCCCTTACAGTAATTCGCTGTGTGTGCGAAGACTGTCTTCATCTGATAACCCGACGAGATGAATTGTGAGGTTATGGTGTCAATCTCAGAGTGATCTGCGCTGTCTTGTGGTGTACGTAAGCATATTTCTTCAAACACCTTGGTCACCTGACACGTGGCAAACTGCTCACTGTTGGCAAGCTCTTGTCCCATGGATTTTGCGCCAAAACCAAAGCCATCAAGTGCCTCAGACCAGCCCAAATTGTAATTGGGGCCGTTGCGCCAATAGTTGTCCCAGCGGTCGCTTTGGGTAATAAATCCATGCACAAAGTTGTTGGCGTTGATGCGATATTTCTCTTGAACCCGCGACCCAGTAACGGGGTCAACTTGACCTTCTTCGTTGTAGACTATTGCCCCATTGTCACCTTCGGGATCATTGTCGGCATTGTAGTTATAGTTGTAATAAGCAAAAGCTTGAGCAAGAGGGTCCATACCCGAGTGACAACTTACACAGTTGTTGTGAAACAGCCGACTATCTCCACCGGGACTGCGACTCACGTCTTGACGAATGCGGTCAGGTGGACGAGTAATATCCGCCACCCCTTCAAGGTCGGTGCACATGTGATTTATCAGAGTAAATCGGAACATAGCGCGGTTGGTGCCATCTTTGAAAAAGGCTTTGGCGGCAGCGCGAGTGGTCATTACGCCTGCTGTAGCCACGGAAGGTAGCCCCGTAATGGTAGACTGTTCGCGGCGAACCAGGTTGGCGTATAAATCAGTCCCTGAATTTTCCATACTTAGGTAATGATCGTTGTTGCTGTTGCTGTAAGACGGAATATTTAAGCTGGCGTCACCCACATACAAAATATCGCCAGAGAGCACCTCTCTAAAATCCACATCGTCTCTTACCATACCGATTACTGTAGCCACGTAATCGTTCAGTGGAGCGAACTTATCGGCGGCTTCGTTTGTCCAAGGCGTGACCCAGGTTTTTAGCGTTACGTTGTAAAAAGAGGGTGTATTCATAGCAACGTAAGCTGCTTCTGTAGGATTACCCTCTTCAATGTGATTTTGCATAGTGGCGAGTACGTCTGCCGTTGCTGGTACCCCCACAAGTCGCTCATGTATACGAGCTGCTTGCTCCCTTGAACCGGCGTAAGCGTATGAAACTAATAACATTGATAAGCAAATTGATACTACTAGCGTTTTCTTGCATTTTTCTTTGTAGTACAAGGCTTTATTGCTTAATTCATCTGGCTTTGCGGTGGGGGGAACGTATTTTTTCACGGTCTATATTCCTATTTACAGCACTTTTACTATGAAAGCAGTGGGGTTTTAGTGCGTAAATAGTCTCTACGTATAATAGGTGTTTAAATTAATAACTAAGTGGTGAGGTATTCAATTAAATTTGTATCAATTGGATGTCAAACTAAGCCTGTTTTTTAGACAAGATTGTCGCTCGGAAAAGGAGTGTTTTATGCTAACTAGCATTTTTGATTGTTATTTCAGCAATTTTTCTTGTCCTATCACTTTGGATTACATTTTTACCAACCCAAAAGTATCCTGTTAGCCACACTCAACACTACGTATTAATTTAAACAATATTTAATTGAAGTTTTAAAGGGTATTTTTTGAAATACCTTTTTATAGGTTTGAATCTTGTTCCATCGTCTTCACGGTGAAATGCTGAAAGAGCAATCAACGGTAGAGTAGTACGTGAAGGTAATCGTATGAGAGATAATGTGTTCACACGTGAGGTTTTGAGTCTTGCAGTAAGTGTCAGCTTGCTTACTGCATGCGGTGAAACCGTCGTGTCACAGAGCAGCGATGAACCTGATCCCGTGGTTCAAGATATTCCCATTGCGTTTGTTAAGCGCACGCTCCCCATTGACGAAAACAATCTTGTGGTAAGTACTGACCTCAGAGAGCCAAGTCAATTTATCCCAGGTGCTGGTTTGTATATCAAAGCCCGTGCATCGGTCAGCAGTGTTGAGATAAACGTCACTGACAGAGCGTTTATCGATGAAGACAATAGCCAAACAGACGATAACGGTAACCCTGTTTCTCCCCAATATGACGTGAAAGATGTAGAAGTGTCGTACGACGGTAATCGTTTGTTATTCGCAATGCGTGCACCTAACATTGAAAACGCAGATGACGATGAACAACCTACCTGGAACATCTGGGAATACAATCTTCAAGCCGACGAGCTTCGCCGTATTATTCAATCAGACATCGTAGCTGAAGCTGGACAGGACACAGGGCCTGTCTATTTACCCGATGGTCGCATCATGTTCAGCTCCACCCGTCAACGTACCAATCAAGCAATACTTATCGACGAGGGTAAAGCACAATACTCAGCACTTGAAGAAAGCCTAAATACCTACGCATCTGTACTTCATGTGATGGACGCTAACGGCAACGATATTACTCAGGTATCGTTCAATCAGAGTCACGATATAGATCCACTCATCATGCCAAACGGCAAGGTATTGTTTACCCGCTGGGATCAAGCGTCGGGTGACAAGGGTATGCACCTGTATCAAATGAACCCGGATGGCAGCGAACTTGAGATAGTTTACGGTCGCCACAGCCACTCACTGAACGACGATACCGTTCATTTTGTGCAAAGCCGACTAACGCCTGATGGTCAGGTATTGTCTTCAGTACGAGAGTTTGAGCGAAACACGCTAGGCGGCAATTTCTATCGAATTGACGTTCAAAGCTACACTGACAATACCTCTCCAGTAGCGTCTAACAGCAGTTTAACCGGCCCGGCGCAACAGCCTGCACTGTTCGACAATATTGATACTCAGGCCGATATTTCCCCCGGCGGTTATGTGGCCGCCCTATACCCTTTGTTTGATGGCAGTGGGCGACAGCTATTTGCATGGAGTCAATGCCGAGTGTATGACCCAGAGCAGGTGGTAAATGAAGGTGATGTTCGCACTATTTTGCCATGCAGCGAGACTTTGCTAAGTACAGACGGTATTGAGGCTGCCCCTCTACTCTATGGGTTGTGGATTTATGATCCGCAAACCAACACCCAACAAGTTATAGCAACACCTCAAGAGGGCGTGGCTTACACCGAACTAGTTTCGATGGAATCTCGGGCATACCCCAATGATTACTCTGCGAGTGAAAATTATGATGCAGACTTGGCCAACCAAGGGCTGGGGCGTGTACATATTCGCAGCGTATATGACGTAGCAGGGGAGGACACTACTGCCCAGGGCCTTACAGTAATGGCCAATCCATCGCTAACTTCGGCAGACCAGCGGCCTGTAAGGTTTGTACGCGTGGTGAAAAGTGTGTCTATTCCCGACGAGGATATTGTCGATTTAGAACGTAGCGATTTTGGCCCGTCTAGAAATCAACTCATGCGGGAAATTGTAGGTTACGGAACAGTTGAGCCTGACGGCTCAGTGATGTTGGATATTCCTGCCAATATTCCATTTGCGCTTAATTTTCTCGATGCCAATGGTAAGCGCATTTCGTCAAGACATGATAACTGGTTACAACTGATACCCGGTGAAGTAAAAACATGTAATGGATGTCATCAGAACAATAATACCCAACCCCACGGGCGTTTAGATGCCGAATATCCGTCAATAAATTTTGGTGCGCCTTCCACTGGCTTGCCTCACCCCGGCGCCAATCCTGCCTTGTTCGCCGACTTAGGTGAAACCATGGCGCAAACTCGCACTCGAATCAACGGAAATGCACCAGTCACCGCCGACATCGTTTTTGATGATATTTGGGCCGACCCTGCAACAACCAACGTTTCGGCCTCGTTTACTTATGCCTACGGCGATATGCGTTCAGCTATTCCCATTTCACAGAGTTGTGCACAAACCTGGACGCCGTTATGCAGAATTGTGGTGAATTATCCAGACCACATCCAACCCATTTTTGAAGTCAATCGAGCGACTTTTGATGATGCTGGTGAGCTTGTCAGTGACACCACCTGTGTATCTTGCCACTCCCCAATGGATGCCGATGGTGTAACGCAGGTGCCTGCTGCTCAACTTGATTTGTCCAATCAAACCTCACTAGACAATGCTGCGCATTTGACGGGCTACAGGGAGCTACTCTTCTCTGATTTAGAAGTTGAAGTGGTAGATGGTGTACTGCTTGACCGCCTTATTCCTGCGCTAGATGGCAACGGCAATCCTATTTTTGAAACGGACGAAGATGGCGAGCTTATATTAGACCCAGAGGGTAACCCTATTCCCGTTATGGTTAACGTGAGAGTAGGTGCCGCCATGCGTGCAAACAGCGCTAACAGGAGCAGTCGATTCTTTGCTCAGTTTGAGGCAGGTGGTTCACACGCCGGATTGCTGAACCGTGCTGAATTGAAGACCATCGCCGAATGGTTAGATGTGGGTGCGCAGTATTACAACAACCCCTTTGATACACCGCAGGATTAAGCTATGCAGTACATTATCCTCGTTCTCATTATTGTATTTAGTGCTCACGTAGGTTCGGTAAAGGCTGATGAGCTCGTTGTCAAAGTCGTTGAACCCTACGCTGATATGCATACGGGGCCGGCGCGAGAGTTTCCTATTTTTAACTCGATTGCCCGCGGTGAAACCATCACTGTGATCAAATCTCACACCGCTTGGTACAAGGTGCGCACGGCAGACGGCATTGAAGGTTGGGTCGCCCAATCTGCACTCGCTGCCACCTTGGATCTGAACGAACAAACATTACAACTCGCTGAAAGCAGCTTTGACGGCTACCAAAACCGACGTTGGGAGTTTGGTGTGTTCGCTGGAAAGCTCAACGATGTTGCTGCGCTCTCTGTAACCGCGGCGTGGGCGTTTACCGACAACATTGCTGCAGAGCTAAGTGCAACACAAGCCTTAGGCAATTTTTCAGACAATCGAATTTGGCTAGTGCGCGTTCAACATTACACCTTTCCTGAATGGCGCGTGAGTCCTTACTTTTCTATTGGCGCAGGGCAAATAAATACCGAGCCCAGTGCCACCTTGGTAGAGAGCGGAGATGAGTCTCGGGTCAGTGATTTACTCGAAGTGGGCGTAGGGGTTCGCTATTACCTCACCCACAATTTCGTAGCACGAGCTGAGTACAAACGATTAACAGCGCTAACCGCGCGAGATGAACTAGAGGAGTTAAATCAATGGACGCTAGGACTATCCGTATTTTTTTAATGGGCGCGGCGGCATTGTTGCCTGTCTCAGACGCTTTTTCACAACAATCCGCGTCTCCAGTGATTGAACCAAATTTAGATCGCCGAGAAATCAGAGAAGCCGACATAGACAGTGAAAATATCGAAATCGGTGTGTTTGCTGGCCAAATAAGTATCGAAGACTTTTCCACATCCTCAGTGGTTGGAGTGACTTTGGGGTACCACGTTACCGAGAACATTTTTGCAGAGGCAAGCTATGCAACTGCAACCGCGGGGCAAACAAGCTTTGAAATACTTTCGGGCGGTGCCCCATTTTTGACCGACGAGCAACGTGATTACACCTATTACGATCTATCGGTAGGGTACAACTTTAATGGTGAGTTGTTCCTGACTGAGGGGCATGTATTCAATACTGATTTTTTCCTTACGCTTGGTGGCGGTAGTACAGATTTTGGTGATGAAAGTCAGTTTACCGTGACTTTGGGAGCGGGCTATCGGGTTCTGCTTACAGACTATTTTGCGCTACGTCTCGATGTAAAAGATCACATTTTCAACAGTGAACTGATAGGCGAAGAAAAAAACACGCATAACCTCCAGTACACCCTCGGTGCAACTTACTTCTTCTAGGGGCTAACAATGAAACTAAAATCGCTCAATCGAACCTCCAGTTTTGCACTTATCGTCATATTTCTGTTTGGCGTTACCTTGGCTACATCAACAGAAGCTGACGAGCCACAAGTAAATATGCCTGCACCTGATTTCACCCTGAAAAGTCGGGATGGCAATAATCTTCGTCTTGCTGAAGAGGTGGGCAATATCGTTATCGTTAACTTTTGGGCCTCTTGGTGTGGGCCGTGTCGCGAGGAGCTTCCGGCCTTTGAAGCCCTATATCAAGACTATGTGGACTTGGGGGTTACCGTGCTAGCCGTTAATGTGGATGACGATTCGGCGAAGGCACAGTCCATGCTGGCAGATATGGATATTAGCTTTCCCGTACTTTACGACCCAAACGGTGATGTGAGTGAGCTGTATGATGTATCTGCTATGCCCACCACTGTGATGATTGACCGAAATGGTGATACTCGCCTAATCCACAAAGGTTACAAATCGGGTGACGAGAAGCAGTACGAAAAAGCCATCAAGTTACTGCTAAGAGAATAGTCATGAAAAGTTACTCTTACCGACTGCTCATTATTGCCTTTTTGACCCTCATTTGTTCAGGTTGTGCGAACACGCTCACTGCGCTCAGCGATATCGAGCCTTGGGTTAAACCATACGAGCGAAGCTGCCTGGCCGACCCAATCATGAGTATGAATCGCAACCCAATTGCTGCCGCTTATACCAAACACGTTTTTGAGGCGAGAGAAGGAGCTCGTGGCGCAGATGGTGGCGCAGGAGGTGGTTGTGGTTGTAACTAAATATGCCTTGCTTGCAACTCTGCTCTTTGTAAGCGTCACAACAACGGGCGCAGTGTTACCCGAAGACCGCTCCGATGCCATGTATCACAGCTACTCGGGTGACGGTGTAACCATTGATGGTCCGTCAATATTACTGCGTAAAAAAGTAGGCAACACCGTGTCGTTTTCGGCTAACTATTACGTCGATACAATCTCGGGCGCATCCATTGATGTGCGTGCACAAGCCAGTGAATATCAGGAAGAAAGAACGGAAGCTACCTTAGGTGCAGACTTTCTGCACAATAAAACACTGGTCAACGTGAGTTTTACCAACTCCAGTGAGAATGACTTTGAAGCCAACAGTTATCACCTAGGCATCAGCCAAGATTTCTTTGGTGACCTAACCACCTTGTCGATGAGCTATTCCCGAGGCGAGGATGAAGTGCGTCGTCGCGGAGACCTTAACTTTCTCGAAGAGGCCCAGCGACAAAAGTTTGGAGTTGGACTGACTCAAGTGATCTCTAAGAACTGGATCATGGGGTTTAATGCTGAAAACGTGTCAGACCAAGGTTATCTCAACAACCCTTATCGCGCTATTCGCTACTTAGACGATGACAGCGCTCGCGGATTTGCTTTTACAACAGAGATATACCCGAACACTCGAGTGAGTAATGCGTTCTCGATAAATACCAATTACTACTTACCCTACCGTGCCAGTATTTATGGCGATGTGCGTTACTACTCAGATACCTGGGGTATTGAAGCCAGTAATATTAAGTTGGGTTACATCCATACCTTTGGCGACGCGTGGATCATAGATGCTCATGTACGTTTCTACCAACAAGAGCAAGCCAACTTCTATCAGGACCTATTTACCCGCGCTGATGAGTTTACTTACATGGCCCGCGACAAAGAATTATCTACCTACTCAGGTATGTCGGGCGGCATTGGTATCACGTACCAATGGGCCTTTTCTCAGTCGTTCTTTTTAGAAAAAAGCACCTTCAATATTGAGTACGACTACATGCAATTCGATTATGACAATTTCCGTGATGTGACCACTGGCGAGGCCGTTGGTGAAGAAGCGCTGTTTGGCTTCTCGGCCAGTGTGATTCGTGCTTACGTGTCTATCTGGTACTGAGGTAAATGTGATGAAAAACAACAAAGCTCACGCTAAACCACAAACTTTTTTGAAACGCATTGGACTCACTCATTGTTCTTTGATCATGGCGTTGATTTTAGCGATTGTGTTGAATGTGGCGTCATTTGTAGCGAAAGCCCAAACCACAGTGCAAGACGCTCAACCACTCTCATCTCAAATTGAAGACTTGAAAAAAGCGCTGATAACCCTGAATCGAGACCTATTCATTTTAGAGGAAGACTTATTGTTTCCCTCAAGTAGTCAGTTAGCGGTTTATTTGTCGGTTGATGTGGGTACTTTCTTCACACTGGATGCTGTTGAGTTAAAAATTGATGATGAGGTTGCTACCCACTATTTGTATACCGAACGCCAGATAAACGCGCTCCACAGAGGAGGTGTACAACGTTTGTACTTAGGAAATATTCCCCAAGGGGAACATAAACTCACCGCGTTTTTTGTGGGCATAGGGCCGGAAAACCGTCCTTACAAACGTGCAGTAAGCATACAGTTTGAGAAAGACGACGACCCGCAAGCGGTAGAGTTGCAAATTGTTGATTCACCGGCTAAACAGCAGCCTGAGTTCAGTGCAGTTGTCCTTTAGGTGAAGTTCGCTATGGTTCAACGACTTTTTACTCATTCACTCTACGCCGTTTGCACATTGGGCAGTGCTTGGGCAATGGCTGAGTTATCGGATACTGAAGAAGCAACCCCCATTGAAACCGCTCATTTTGGCACCGCGGTGTATTCCCTTTACAACGATGACCCTTTGTTGAGTTTGAGTGCCTTGTCACTTGCCAAGTTCAAAGGCGTGAGTGAGGCACAAGGCAAAACTTTGGATTTGTTAGAGGGTGGCATTGCCTTGTCGTACGACATGCCTGAGTTAGCCCAAAGACATTTGAACCAAGAAGCGCTCAGCGATCACAATGAACCTTTGGCGCTTTACTGGCTTGCTAGGCTCAACTTTTCTCAAGGTAGATCGCAACAAGGACTCGCAAACTATGAGCAGTTTACGGATGTCACCGATAGCAGTGATATCGAAGCTCTTCTTACGCCAGCGCAGTGGTATACACTGAACTATGAAGGAGCGCAGGCGAGCTTGGCGCTCGGTCAAGGTGATGTGAAAAAGTTCAAGGATGCTATCCCCAGTGAACACATTAATCAGCAATATTTGCACTACAACGAAGGTGTGGTTTCGCATATCAACGGAGATACAGAAAGTGCACTTATTGCATTCAAACTAATAGAAGAAACCTTACATCTAGGTTTGCAAGAATCATCAGCTATCGGCGGCCTTTTTGATTGGGTTAAATGGTGGCAATTACCCGAAGATAGTTCAGTGACCGAAGAAGAACGAGAAGCCTTGCTCAACGAGGTTTATCTGACTCAAGGTCAACTACTGTTATCTCAAGGCAAATTGTCTGAGGCACTGGTTGCGTTATCAAACCTCAATCCAAACGATACTCGGTTAGCCACTAGACACCATGAAGTCCTGCTCAATTACGCATGGAAACTCGCTCAATCCGGTGATTGGCCAAGCGCTATGGGGATTTGGTCCTATCTGTCATCTCAACCAGTGAATATGTTTACCTTGCAGGCAACACATGCATTGGCGGTGGGCTACTCGAGGCAAGGTGGAGAAGTGCAGGCGTTTGAGACGCTGGCCAAACTCAACCAAAACATATCCCAGTCAATGAACGATTTAGACATCTTATTGAACGCCGTAGAAGTTCAGGGGTACTGGCGTGAGATAACTCGTCAAGTGCAAGCATTGGGTAACGATGGCGACGAGGCTCTAGAGGAAGAAAAGAGTACTGAGCCGGGTGCTATTGTTTGGCCAGATTCTCACCACGATATTTTCCTATCACTGCTTAACAATGTCGATAACGGAGATAAAGAAGAAACAGAAGAAACAGAAGACACCGATTTGGCTCAATCTCATCGATTTAATGATTTAGCGTCGCTGTATGCCATCCGCAACCAACTCCTTGAACAAAAGAAGGATATTGGAATTTTTCATCAGCTCTTAGATGAGCGAGATCAGGTTCATCAAAACCGTGTTGTTCAAAGCTCTGGAAACTACGTTCAACAACAGATAGCAGAGTTAGCGTCTGAATATGAATCAATCCAATCGATGGTAAACGCGGCCAATGCTGACATTCAAAGCGCAGACAATATTAATGATTTACTTTCCGGGCTGGCAGTATTTGCATCGCCCGATCAACGCAGTGGACTAACGCGGTTACTAAAAGCACAAAATATCAAAACCTTAGTCGCAGAAACCTTAGCTTTTGAAAATAGGGAGTTACGGCCAGCTTATGCCACCAGACTGGATAGGCTCATGGGTATTCTATTGTGGGAATTACACGAACAATATCCAAAAGCGAAGTGGGAAACTTATCAACATTTGAAGGGGCTTGCTGGTTTGCTAGCGCAGGCGAATGAAAAACATGATTCTTTTACTGCATTGCTTACTCAAGAACAGGTGAATCAACGAGAACGACAGCGTCTAGATGACATTGAACAACAGCTTCAAGAGCATTTAAACACTACAGAGTCTTTAATTACGGCTTTGGAAAATGTGCTTACTGAGGATGTGCGCTCTGCTATTGCTGACAGAAAAAGCTATTTAAGTGAGCAATTCAATGTTAATCGACTGGCGATGATCCAGCTACAGGACTCTCGTAGCGAGGAAGCGCAATGAGCCGTGTTGTAACAAATAGACTTATGCTTCTATCGCCACTGGTGATTGCTCTGAGCGGTTGTTGGTCAACAACAGATAGTTCTGTGACTGAGGATAATGTCACTATTAACAATCAAGCCTTGATGGACGTGCTGGGCGTAGCACCTATCACAGTTGAGAAAACCCAATTGCCGCCCGCAGACTTGAGTGCGTTGAGGGACAATTACGCTGATTTAGCCTCTACCGTTGACGACCCCTCCTTATCCCGTCAATTACTCATGCGGTTAGCCGATGTAGAGATGTTGGTAGCCGAAGAAGAACAATTGCGGGGAGACTCGGATAGTCAGCACACCTTTGAAAGAGCTATTGATACGTACAAGAAAACACTTGAAAGCGCAGAAGACGAGGAATATCGCCAGAGTGCGTTGTATCAATTATCTCGAGCCTATGATCTGCAAGGTAACTCTCAGCAGAGCGTGGATATCTTATACGATCTATTGGAAACCTCTCCTGAACCTTTACACGCTACCGAAGCCTGGTTTCGTTTGGGAGAAGCACACTATAGCAATGGTGATTATGCGCAAGCTGCACAAGCTTACCAAAAGGTGCTAGACGCTGGCGAGCAAGATACTTTTTATAGCATGTCAGCCTACATGCAAGGCTGGGCGTTTTACAAACTCTCTGATTACACCAACGCGCTGCCTTCATTCGACCGTATGCTGTCTGCCAGTTTTGCTCAAGCCATCGATATTAACGGCAAAGGTTACTTGCCCAATATTGATGGGTTGCCGAAAGGGCAGCGGAAGCTAGCACAAGACAGTTTGCGTGTCATGGCGACACTTTTCTCGTATCAAGGAAATGGTGAAGCAATAGTTGATTACTATGAGGTTCACGGGCAACAGCCTCATAGCTACTTAGTATTTGACGAGCTTGCCCAGCAGCACTTAGACAATGATCGCTTTCTCGATGCCGCCGAGACCTATGTGGCATTCGCAAATACCTACCCATTGCATCCCAATGCAGTTTCATTTTTTGTTAAGCACATCGACGCATTTATTCTGGGCGATTTTCCTAGCGAAGTGATGGGCGCAAAAGCCGCTTTTGTGAAGTTGTTCGGACCTGAGCAAGGAGTGTATGAGGAGCTATCGAAAACTGAGTCGAGTAGCGCACTGGAGCAAGCCAATAGCTATTTACATACATACTTACAAGAGTTAGCTCAGAGCCATCACAGTCTTGCTCAAACGCTCAACAACTCTCAAAGCAGCACATCACTGCCTGAGTTTTTTAGTACTTTGTCTGAGAGTGAACGAGAGGAACAGGCGAGGTTGGCATATGCCAGTGCAGCAGAATATTACCTGACCTTCATATCATTGTTTGGCGACGATCCCCTTCGTCCACAAATGCAGTTCAATCTAGCGGAGAGCTATTTCGAAACAGAGCAGTTTGATAATGCCATCATGCATTATGAAGACGTGGGATACGGGTACAGCGATTCCACATTTGCCAATGACGCTGCCTACACAGCACTTTTGTCTTATCGAGCCTTGCTCCAAACGTTAGCGAAAGACACAGACCAACACGCTCACTGGTTGGCCCAACAGCAACAAAGCCAGAGGCAATTCGTACAGAACTTCGACACTGATGTGCGTTCTATTGCTGTTGTGCAAACATTAATGCAAGACCAGTTTGATGCCAATCACTATCTAGAGGCTATTCAGTACAGTCAGTGGTTACTGAATGCCTCAGCAGAAATTGCTCATGCGGTTACGCCCGACATACTGCTCTCCGCCCGATTGGTGCAAGCCCATAGCCATTTTGGTTTGAAAGACTTTGTTGCTGCCGAACAAGATTACCGAGGGCTTCTTCAGACCCTACCGGACAGTCACAGTAGCTTTCACCAACTAGAGCGAAACTACGCCATCAGCATTTTCAACCAAGCTCAGCTCGCCGTTGATAACGAGAAGCTGGACGAAGCGGTAACTCATCTCATGCGTTTGATGACAGTGGCTCCTGACAGCGACGTCAGCGTTACCGCTCAGTATGATGCGGCAAGCTATCTGATTGCCCTGTCTCGTTTTGAAGAAGCACAGGTGTTGTTGTTGGATTTTGCGTCTCGTTATCCAGCGAACACACTCACACAAGATATTGATACCAAGTTAATGTTTGTGTACGAACAAACCGAACAGTGGCAAGCCGCTGGCGATATTTTGTATGCCCAATGGCAAGGAGACGAATCAAGCGTTGAAGGTCAACAGGCGTTGTTTCAAGCCGCACAATACTTCCAAAAAGCAGGAAATCGCAACGCGGCGCTCCCTGCATTTAGAACCTATGCCCATGCCTATCCTGACCCCTTCGAACAGGTGACTGAAGCGCGCTTTATCATGAGTGAGTTTTACCGCACTAGTGGTGAAGACAGCAAACGTCGTTACTGGTTAAACAAACTGATACTAGGCCACGATCGTGCTGACAGTGGCGGAACCTTGCGCTCTCAAACGTTGGCAGCAATGTCGGCCATGGTATTCGCAGATGATGCGCGGGTGGCGTTTAGCCAAATCAAGTTAACCATGCCATTGCAATCCAGTTTGACTAAAAAGAAAGATGCGCTGCAACGTGCAATCGATTCACACAACAAAGTACTGGCCTACGGAGTGAGAGAATACGCTACTGCTGCCAATCACAATTTAGCCACGCTTTACATCACCTTGGTCGATGACTTGATGGCCTCTGAGCGCCCGACGAGTTTGTCTGCATTAGAACTAGAACAATATGAATTGTTACTCGAAGAGCAAGCGTATCCCTTTGAGGAACAAGCGCTATCTGTTTTTGAAGCCAACGCACGACGCGCTTGGTCTGGTGTTTACGACGAATGGGTGCAAGCTAGTTTCGAACAGTTAGCAGCTCTATATCCCGCTCGCTACCGCAAGCCTGAATATATCGAGGAACTCAGCCATGACATGTATTAATGGCCTCAGTTTTAAGCGGCTACTTATTGTTTCGACAAGTGTCCTACTTCTATCTGCTTGTATGACCACTACCAGTGAGCACGGAGAAAATGACTTGTCTCAGTCACAGAGCAATGAAGTGCAGGCTAACGCTGAAGAAACGACAGTTGTTTCGGCACAGAATCATTACCTTGCTGCGAAGCGGACATTCAGTTCAGAGCAGCAGAGCGTGTTTAATAGTGCGATTGCATTAACTACATCGGGAGATTTTGAGCAGGCGTCTCATGTGCTTCAAGGCATTAACGTAACCGATGAAACCCCATCTGCATATTGGGTGCTAAAGGGTGATATCGCCAAAGCACTCGGCGACACTCAGCTAGCACAATCGGCTTACGAAACCGCAATTGAACACAATCAATACAATCATTTTGCTCTAAATAGACTGGGTGCTTTAGCTAGAGAACAAGGCGATTTTAAGAGGGCAAATCACTATTGGAATGAAGCACTGGCGGCATGGCCAAATAATCCGTTAGTGCATCTGAATATGGGGATTCTTCACGATTTGTATTTGGGCGACAAAGTCACAGCACTATTTCATTACCATCAATATCAAACCATCGCGCAAGCGCCAAATGCTAACCCAGAACAGCGAACCTTAAAAAGTGTGCAGCGGTGGATAAAAGACGTAGAACGCCAGCTTGCGTTGCAGCAACAAGGAGGAGTTACCAGTGGCAATTAACACCCTGACTAAAAGTATTGCGGCTGCACTTCTTATAGGCCTGTCTAACCTAGTGTTGGCCCAGCAAACTGAGGAACCTATCCGACTTGAAGTCACCATTAAAGGCAGTAAAGAGCAGCCACAGGTACTGAGTATTGTTCCATGGCAGCTACCTGAGCATAGAAGCATCGACGGTACATTAACTTGGCCACTCAAAACCATGGAGCTTTCTCTCATAGAGCGAAAATCATTTATGCGGAATCTGGCGCTCACCCAACATATGGGGCAAGACAATAGTGCCACTCATGCACCGGATGAGGCGCAACCATAACCCGATAACCATTTTTTTGACGTTTAAAACAACACACTGTTTTACAAAACAAAGAGCACAATGATAACGAGGTAGTATCATGCAAATTTTTGATGTAATTGTACGTTTTTTCCAAGAGGGCGGTGCCTTCATGTTCCCTATCGCAATTGTATTGGCAATTGGCTTGTCTATTGCGCTAGAGCGCTACTTCTTTTTGGCATCAGCAAAGCACACCAACAAAAAGGCATTTTCTGAGCTAGAGCCCTTGCTGAATAATCAGCGATTTGATCAAGTAGAAAAACTATCAGCTAAGGGCTCTGCGCCAGTCGCTCGAGTTATCGGAGCTGGTATCGCACGCTTACAAGTGAGCCCTCGAAGAGAGGATATTGAGTACGCGATGGAGGAAGGCTTAATGGAAACCATTCCACGATTAGAAAAACGCACGCCGTACTTGGGTACCTTGGCAAATATTTCAACCTTGCTTGGTCTACTCGGAACTATTATAGGCTTGATTGCAGCCTTTTCTGCGGTAGCGAATGCAGACCCTTCGGAAAAAGCGAGCTTGTTGTCGCAGAGTATTTCCGTGGCGATGAATACCACGGCATTTGGCTTGATTGCGGCGATTCCGCTATTAGCTCTGCATTCGATTCTGCAAACCAAAACAGTGGAAATTGTCGATAGTATGGAGATGGCTGGCGTGAAATTTCTCAACGCATTAATGGCCAAAAAATCAGTGACGCCATTTAGCCGTCAAGCAGACGAGTAAGTCATTATGTTGGGTCGTCAAAAACGTCATAAAAAGCCTGACGCAGAGTTAGATATAACTTCGTTTTTAAATCTAATGATTGTCTTAGTACCAGTGCTGTTGATGATGATGGTGTTTTCTAAGATTACCGTGATTGAATTGAGCCTTCCTGGGTTGGAGGTCGCAGGCAATGGTGATGACATTGAAAATCAACATATAGAGCTTGTGGTAACGCCTCAGGGTAGTGCCGTGTATTTCCCTTCCGGTTATTTGGTAGAGCAGATCCCCGCCGTGACTAACGAGGGTGACAGCTCATACCACAATGATTGGGACAAGATTCAGTTTATCTTAAAGCAGATAAAACAAACCCTGCTAGCAAAAGGTATTGAGAAAGACGACATTGTTTTGATGATTGATGACTCGCTAGACTATCAGAGTGTTATTACGCTTATCGAACAAGTTCGGTCATACAAAGATGTGGTGGCTGCTTCGGTAGTGGATGCAGCATTATTTCCCGAGGTCTCTTTTGCCGAAGCACCGCCGAGTATGGCGAGTCTCGACTGGACTGCAACGCCTAGTTCACCTATGGAGTATGCACAATGAAGCAATCTATGAGAGCGAAGCGTATGGACAGAAATCACAGACGCAACGCCCAGCAAACTAAGCTAAGCCTTGTGTCTTTGATGGATATCTTCACCATATTAGTGTTCTTTTTAATGCTCAATGCATCTGACGTACAGGTGCTTGATAACCACAAATCGGTCACGCTACCCCAAGCTACCTCGGAACTAGCCGCCAAGGAAACTCTACTTATTCTTGTTAACGGTACAGATATCCTCATTGAAGGACAGCATGTAGCAAACGTAGATGCGGTAATGCGAGAGGCCGATAGCACCATTTCCATGCTGGCCGCTCAGCTTGAACTACACAAAGCGGCTTTGCCTGAAAATACGGTAAATGATGGGCCAGAAAGACACCCGATTACCATTATGGGTGACAGGAGCGTACCTTACGCTTTGCTTAAAAAGATAATGACGACCTGTGCAAGTGCTGGTTTCACCAATGTTTCACTGGCGATAGAGCAGATCATTGGGGCTGACGTTGAAGGTGAGGTGGCTGCATGAGTACGGTGTATTTTGACAGCCAGCTTCCATGGTCATCGAGCGAGAGGGAAAATCGACGATTTACTCAGATAACCTACGGCGTATTAGGCGTAACCCTTCTGTTAGCCGTGGGCGTTTCCGTCGTTCAGCTTCCACAAACACTGGTGCAAGAGGAACCGCGAAAGCCGCCTCAACTAGCGCATATTTTAGTGGCACAGGAGCCACCTCCGCCGCCAATCATTGAACCAGAGCCCGCACCTGAGCCAATACCTGAGGAGAAGCCCCCAGAGCCTACCCCCGAAGAGAAACCGCCAGCACCTGAAGAAGTAGTGACTCCAGAGCCAGAACCGATTTTAGAACCAGAGCCTGAACCCGAGCCAACGCCGGAAGAAACGGTAGCGCAAGCTCGTGAAAATGCGCGGCAAACCGGTGTTTTAGCGTTTCAAGATCAACTAGCCAGCTTACGCAGTGACGCAAGTTTAACTAACTTGGCGGATGTTCAAACCGTTGAAGGAGCAGGGCATGCCGAGCAAACTCAACGTCAACGTATTGGTCAAGAAGTGGCAACGAGCACCAGTGGAGGACTATCACAAAGTGATATAAGCACAGAAATAGGCGCACGTGGTGAGTTGGCTGGTCGCAGAACCACCGAATTTGACGCACCAGAGCAGGGAGCGGCTTCACTTGCTGCCAAGCGTATTCAAACAGAGTCTCAAGTGATAGGCGACAGAGATATCGAGGCCATTAGAAAAACCCTAGATGCAAACAAAGGCGCGGTGTACGCATTGTACAGACGTGCATTGCGGGAAAATCCTGATTTGGAGGGCAAGCTTACGGTGAATCTTACTATTGAACCCAATGGGAGTTTGTCACTGGTTACCCTGGTAAGTAGTGAACTGGACTTCGAGGCATTGGAGCAAAAACTCCTTGCCCGTATCAGGATGATAAACTTTGGAGAAGCCAAGGTTAAGCAGACTAAGTTGGAATACGCTTTTAACTTTTTGCCTTTTTAACTGAAAAAGTACGCTTAATATCGTTTAAAACCTTGCTAAAACTATGCTTTTTGTCAGGATAGAGAAAACAACAAAAATCTATCCAAAGTTAATAAAACGGAGAACAGGCATGACTTCAGGAATTAAACGCAAGGTAATCATGGGATTGGGAGCTTCATTGGTATCGCTTATCGCGGCCAGTGGTGTATATGCAAATGAAGCAACGTCTGAGCGCCATGCGGCAGCGGCAACTCAGTATCGTCAAGCATTGTTTCAGTTGGTTCGCAGTAACATGGCTCCGTTAGGTGGTATGGCGAAGGGCGCTATCCCTTTCGATGAGTCAGTAATGAAAACCAATGCGGTACGTCTAGAGCAATTGGCTGACATGATGAGCGATTATTTGGTTACAGATACTAGTAAGTTTGATGTTGAAACCAGTGCTAAGGATGAAATGTGGGAAGATTTTAGTGATGTTGAAGCTAAAATCGACGCTATGCGTGCTGCGGCGCAAAACCTAGCGAGCGTTGTTGAAGCTGGCGATACTGATGGCTACCGAGCAGCGATTGGCAAAGTAGGCGGAAGCTGTAAATCTTGTCACGATGCGTACAAAGCCGACTAAGCTATCTCTAAACGTCGGGTAACTAGAACGGTTGCCCGACTTTTATCTTCTTTTGAAAACTTCTCTTTCCCTCACTCTATTCTTAATATTACTCATTTAAATCTAAATAATTGTCATATTATTCATTGGTTTGCGCCATATAAGGCTGAAGTCTTATGGGGTAAAGCAGTAAAACTGTTCTAGTGTAGCTGATAAAAGCCCTACATTGGACATGGTTATGAATTATAAGAATGAACATCATCAATCGACTGAACATCCTGAGCAATTTTGGTTATCTCAAGCTGAGCAAATAGCATGGTATACCAAACCTATTATTCCTTTCTGTAACGACGACAACGGCTACGTAAGCTGGTTTCCTGACGGTACGTTAAACACCTGCTATTTAGCATTAGATCAGCATGTTGAGTCAGGTAAAGGTGACCAATGTGCCTTGATATACGATTCTCCCGTAACGCAAACCAAACAAAAGTTCACCTATGCTGAAATGCTATCATTTGTAGAGCAGTTTGCCGGTGTATTGAAAGCTCAAGGATTAGAGAAGGGCGACAGAGTTATTATTTACATGCCGATGATCCCCCAAGCCGTTATTGCAATGCTTGCCGTGGCGCGCCTAGGTGCTGTGCATTCGGTGGTTTTTGGCGGTTTCGCTGCTAATGAATTAGCGGTCAGAATCGATGATGCGAAGCCCAAGTTAATCGTTACTGCATCATGCGGTATTGAGGGGCAGCGTGTTATTGAATACAAGCCAATGGTGGATGGTGCAATTGCCCTAGCGTCTCATAAGCCAAAGGGCTGTATTGTTTATCAACGCCCACAGGTTGCCGCAAGCTTAAATCCTGAATTCGACATTGATTGGGTATTGGCTATGGAGAAAAGCGAGCCTGCCGACTGTGTACCAGTAAAGTCGACGGATCCCCTTTATATATTGTATACCTCAGGTACTACCGGAAAACCTAAAGGCGTAGTCAGAGACAACGGTGGGCATGCGGTAGCACTTCATTATTCTATGTCTTCGGTATACAACGTGGACGAAGGCGATACTTTTTGGGCTGCATCGGATGTTGGCTGGGTGGTGGGGCATTCTTATATTGTTTACGGGCCGTTGCTTAAAGGTGCAACAACCGTCTTGTATGAAGGAAAGCCCGTAGGAACACCAGATGCGGGCGCGTTTTGGCGTGTAGTTGAAGAATACAAAGTTAAAGTATTGTTTGCTGCCCCAACGGCGTTTAGAGCCGTTCGCAAAGAAGACCCCAACGCCACATTTATTGAAAACTATGACCTTTCATCTCTTGAAACCATATTTATGGCAGGAGAGCGCCTAGACCCGCCAACCTACCATTGGACTCACGAGGTCACTAATAAGCCGATTGTTGACCATTGGTGGCAAACAGAAACAGGCTGGCCAATTTGTGCTAACCCTGTGGGCGTAGAAACTCTCCCAACCAAACCAGGATCATCCAGTGTGCCCACCCCAGGGTTTAACGTACAGATATTATCGGGAAGTGGAGAGCAAAAGCCTGCTAATACTCAAGGTGCAATCGCTATAAAACTGCCCTTGCCGCCGGGCTGCCTCACTTCTATTTGGGGCGATCACGAACGATTTGTGCAAGGCTACTTATCGGAATTTCCCGGTTATTACTGTACCGGTGATAATGGCTATATAGATGATGAAGGCTATGTTTTTATCATGGGAAGAACCGATGATGTGATCAACGTAGCAGGGCATCGTTTATCTACTGGTGAAATGGAAGAGGTGCTAGCTTCTCATACCGCTGTGGCGGAGTGCAGTGTTATTGGGGTAAACGACAAATTGAAAGGGCAGATCCCGGTGGGTTTGGTTTTACTTAAAAACGGTGTGGAAATAGACGAAAAGTTATTAGAGCAAGAGCTGGTAGCACAAGTCAGGGAAAAAATTGGTCCAGTGGCAAGCTTTAAACGCGCCATAGTAGTAGAGCGTTTGCCAAAAACTCGGTCAGGAAAAATCTTACGAAAGCTGTTACGTCAAATAGCAGCGGACGAACCTTTGGCGGTACCATCGACTATTGATGACCCGTCAAGTGTGGACGAAATCGTTGCTGTTATGAAACAACGGGGCATGGTTCAACAAACCACAGCCTAACGCTCATTTAGTGCATTAGACAGTGATTTATCTGCGAGTAATATCTTATCGTAGTGCACACTGCGCTAGTAATAGAACTCTTCTACTGCTGGCGCGGGAGGTGCTATTTCAATGGCGTAATAAAGCCCAAAACCAACGATAAGGGCAACAACCAGCGCAAGTAAAAGTTTCGATGAGGAAATCCCTGAAGCTTGTGTTTGTTTTTTACCGTGAATCATAGGTGGTACAAGCTTTTGTTTTTTGAACACCGCATAGAAAACAATGGCGGCAATATGAAACCCAATAACCCAGAGTAAAATATCGAACACTCGGTGATGCATGGTGTTCATCACATCTAACACAGACTCATCAACTAAATGGCGATACGGCCCGTCAAGATAGATATCGTCGGTCATAAAGAGTCCGCTCACTGCTTGCAATCCAATCATGATGAGCATGATAACAACTGCATAACCGCCCAGTGCATTGTGTCCTGTTGATGGGGCACTGTCTTTTTTACCTAAAGTTTTTATATAGGAAAATACTGCACTAGGGCCTTTAACAAAGTGGCTAAAACGGGCATAAGTGGGGCCGACGAACCCCCATATTACCCTAAAAATAATTAATCCTAATGTGAAGTAACCCAAATAGAAGTGCCACTGAACAGCATCGTCCATCCATTCTGCGGTGGCATAAAGGCAAAAAATACTGGCCACCAAAAGCCAATGAAATAATCGGGTAGGGAGATCCCAAATGAGGCGCTTTTCCATGAGTATATTCCGCATTTAAAATAAGTTGTTTATGTTTGGTGCCACGGACCTTTCGATAGGTGTATATAAAGTGTAATACAAGTAACAGCCCCAGTTATCCTAGCTAAAAATGCGCGTGTTGGCGAATTGTGTGATCTCAGAAGAAAACTCTCACTCATGCGCGTTGCATTCGCAGCGATATCATGCACAATGCCCTCATTGTTGAAGGTTAATAGATAATAAAGAGTAAATAATGAAAGTTGGTTTGTTTGGTGCAAACGGCCGCATGGGTCGTGTACTTATTGAAGCCCTAGATGCGAGTGAAGATGCCCATTTATCGGTAGCCACCGTAAGAGATGATTCTCCTTGGGTAGGTATGAACGTTGGAGAGCTTTCTGGTATTGGTAAGAAGCATATTGACTGTTCGGGCATCTCATCGCTAAAAAATTCCGATGCAGACGTGATGATAGACTTTACTCTGCCGGTAGTATTTGAGAGCAACTTGGCTTGGTGTGTTGAAAACAAAGTTCCTGTCGTTATAGGAACAACTGGGCTTAACGAAAGCCAGTTACTATCACTGAATAACGCAGCACAGCATATCCCCATTGTATTTGCGGCGAACTACAGTGTTGGGGTTAACCTGATGCTTTCTTTGGTGCGAAAGGCCGCCAGTGTGCTAGGCGGTACTGCTGACATAGAAATCACCGAAGCTCACCACAGGTTCAAACAAGATGCTCCTTCCGGAACGGCTATGGCTATTGGTGAGGCCATTGCTGACGAACTTGGTCGCGACTTAAAAACTTGCGCTGTGTACGGCCGTGAAGGCAAAGAACCTGAACGAGACCACAATACTATTGGTTTTGCTACCGTAAGAGCCGGCGACATTGTGGGAGAACACACAGCTTTGTTTGCGGATATTGGTGAACGCCTCGAAATTACCCATAAAGCGTCTAGCCGCCTTACTTTTGCTAAAGGCGCAGTACACGCTGCACGTTGGTTATCTAACAAACCAGCAGGTCTGTATTCCATGGAAGATGTATTGGGCCTTAAAGAGTAAACGGTGTAACTATAAGTAAATTAGCAACTTGCAATATTTGAGTAGGCTTAAAGTAAAACCACATAGCTGTTAGGGTATTTGTAGTTTTTGCTCTGTTAACAGTAATTTTGGGTTTAAAGGTCTATTTTAATAAATTTTGTAATTGAGTTAGACCTTTTTGAGAGTGTCATGTATACTTGTCGGAATTTGCCAGAATTTCGCATTTTGCGGCCGAAAAATCGGCTGTAGAACGCGGTTTTATTAGCTGCAAAGATCGTAAAACAGGGCGTAGTATTTTCATTACGGCCTGTTTTTTGTGGGGTTTGAGTAGAAAAGCTGCTCAAACACGTAGTTATCCTTATCTCTGGAGGTTGACTTGGCTAATTCTGCCCTTTTGGTGTTAGAGGATGGTTCTGTTTTTAAAGGTACTGCGATAGGCGCGCAAGGTACTGCTGTTGGTGAAGTAGTTTTCAATACTTCAATGACAGGTTATCAAGAGATCATCACTGACCCATCCTATGCTGAACAAATAATCACCCTTACTTATCCACATATTGGTAATACCGGTACCAACGACGAAGACGTTGAAGCGGACACGATTTGGTCTAAAGGCCTAATCATCCGAGACCTACCACTGGTTGCCAGTAACTTCCGTAAACAGCAAACCCTTTCTGAATATCTTGAATCAAAAGGTGTTGTTGGCATTGCAGACATTGATACCCGTCGTTTAACACGCATTCTACGAGACAAAGGTGCTCAGAATGGCTGCATTATTTGTACTGACGATGCAAGCGAAGCAGACGCACTAGCGCAAGCTCAGGGGTTCCCTGGACTTAAAGGCATGGACCTAGCCAAAGTTGTTAGTATCAAAGCACCTAAAACATGGACAGAGGGTAGTTGGGAACTGGGCAAAGGCTATGTAACTCCGGAATCGAGCAAGTATCACGTTGTTGCTTACGATTTTGGTGTAAAGAACAACATCTTACGCATGCTTGCTGACCGCGGCTGTAAGATTACATTAGTTCCTGCTCAAACACCTGCACAGCAAGTGTTAGACATGAATCCAGATGGCGTGTTTTTATCCAATGGCCCTGGTGACCCAGAGCCTTGTGATTACGCTATTGAAGCTATAAAGACTATCGTTGAAACAGGTATCCCCGTTTTCGGTATCTGCTTAGGTCACCAGTTGCTTGCTTTAGCAAGTGGCGCGAAGACGGTGAAAATGAAGTTCGGTCACCATGGTGCTAACCACCCAGTGAAAGATTTAAAACGCAATGTGGTTATGATCACTAGCCAAAACCACGGTTTTGCTGTTGATGAAGCTAGCCTGCCAGAGAATTTAGAAGTAACGCACATATCATTGTTCGATAAATCGTTACAAGGCATTCATCGTACCGACAAGCCTGCGTTTAGTTTCCAAGGGCACCCAGAAGCAAGCCCAGGTCCACATGAAGCGGCACCGCTTTTTGACCACTTTATTGACCTAATCGAACAACACAAGCAGTAGGAAAGAGCCCGCTATGCCAAAACGTACTGACATACAAAGTATTCTTATCATCGGTGCTGGCCCTATTGTTATTGGCCAAGCCTGTGAGTTTGACTATTCGGGAGCGCAAGCGTGTAAGGCGCTGCGCGAAGAGGGTTACCGTGTAATTCTGGTTAACTCTAACCCTGCAACCATCATGACAGACCCAGAAATGGCTGATTCGACGTATATCGAGCCAATTCACTGGGAAGTAGTACGCAACATTATTGCTAAAGAGCGTCCAGATGCCATTCTTCCTACCATGGGTGGTCAAACCGCACTTAACTGCGCACTTGACCTAGAAAAGCATGGTGTACTTGAAGAGTTTGGTTGTGAGTTGATTGGTGCAACTGCTGACGCCATCGACAAAGCGGAAAACCGCGAGCGCTTCGATAAAGCAATGAAAGACATAGGTCTAGAATGTCCTCGTGCTGAAATCGCACATTCAATGGACGAAGCCCACGATGTACTAAGCCGCATTGGTTTCCCTTGTATTATTCGCCCGTCTTTCACCATGGGTGGAACCGGTGGTGGTATCGCATATAACATCGAAGAGTTCAACGAGATTTGTGCAAGAGGTCTAGACCTCTCACCTACCAGTGAGTTGCTCATCGATGAATCTTTGCTTGGTTGGAAAGAGTACGAAATGGAAGTGGTACGCGACAAAGCAGATAACTGCATTATCGTTTGTACCATTGAAAACTTCGACCCCATGGGTGTTCACACAGGTGACTCGATTACGGTAGCGCCTGCACAAACGCTTACCGACAAAGAATTCCAAATTATGCGTAATGCGGCAATGGCCGTGCTACGTGAAATCGGTGTAGAAACCGGCGGTTCAAATGTACAGTTCGGCGTATGCCCGAACACAGGCCGTATGGTCATCATTGAAATGAACCCTCGTGTTTCTCGTTCATCAGCACTTGCATCAAAGGCAACAGGTTTCCCTATCGCTAAAGTAGCGGCAAAACTTGCTGTGGGTTACACCCTTGATGAACTAGCAAACGACATTACTGGTGGTTTAACACCAGCGTCATTTGAACCGTCAATTGATTATGTTGTGACAAAGATCCCTCGCTTTAACTTCGAAAAATTTGCGGGTGCAAACGACCGTTTGACTACGCAGATGAAGTCAGTAGGTGAGGTAATGGCTATTGGTCGTAACCAGCAAGAATCATTGCAAAAAGCGCTTCGTGGTCTAGAAGTGGGTGTGAATGGTTTGAGCCCTGTGGTTGACTTAGAAGACCCTGAAGCTCGTAACAAGATTGTCTACGAACTTCGCGAGCCAGGTGCAGAACGTATTTGGTACATTGGTGATGCATTCCGTTTGGGAATGACAGTGGAAGAAGTTTTCAACTTAACCAATATCGACCGTTGGTATCTAGTTCAGTTGGAAGACCTTATCAAGCTTGAAGCTGAAGTGGCTGAAAAAGGTTTGAGCGGCATTGACGCAAACTTTATGCGCGCGTTGAAGCGTAAAGGTTTCTCTGATTCACGTCTAGCTGAGCTTACTAAAGTTGCAGAAGATGATGTACGTGAAACACGCCGAGGCTACGGTATTTCTCCGGTATACAAGCGTGTAGATACCTGTGCAGCTGAGTTTTCAACTAGCACGGCTTACATGTACTCAACCTACGACGAAGAATGTGAAGCACAACCTACCGACAATGACAAGATCATGGTATTAGGCGGCGGCCCTAACAGAATCGGTCAAGGTATAGAGTTTGATTACTGCTGTGTGCACGCGGCGTTGTCTATGCGAGATGACGGTTACGAGACCATCATGGTTAACTGTAACCCTGAAACTGTATCAACTGACTACGACACGTCTGACCGCTTGTACTTCGAGCCAGTAACCCTTGAAGACGTGCTTGAAATTGTAGCTAAAGAAAACCCGAAAGGCGTTATCGTACAATACGGTGGTCAAACACCACTTAAGCTAGCTCGTGCCCTTGAAGCGAACGGTGTACCTATTATTGGTACGTCACCAGATGCGATTGACCGTGCAGAAGACCGTGAGCGTTTCCAGCAAATGGTTAATAAGCTTGGTTTGAAACAGCCTGCGAACGCAACGGTAACGAATGTTGAGCAAGCACTAGCAATGGCTGAAGAAATCGGCTTCCCATTGGTTGTTCGTCCATCTTATGTTCTTGGTGGCCGTGCAATGGAAATCGTTTACGACATTAAAGACCTTAAGCGCTACTTAAACGAAGCGGTGAAAGTGTCTAATGACGCACCGGTATTGCTAGACCGCTTCCTTGACGACGCTATCGAAGTTGATATCGATGCAATCTGTGACGGCGAAGAAGTTGTTATCGGCGGTATCATGGAGCACATCGAGCAAGCCGGTGTTCACTCAGGAGACTCGGCCTGTTCACTTCCTCCACACTCATTGTCTAAAGACATCCAAGACACTATGCGTAAGCAGGTGAAGGATATGGCGCTAGAGTTGGGTGTTGTAGGTCTTATGAATACCCAGTTCGCGATTAAAGATGGTGAAGTGTACCTTATCGAGGTAAACCCTCGTGCGGCACGTACTGTTCCTTTTGTCTCTAAAGCCACAAGTATCCCGCTTGCAAAAGTTGCGGCGCGTGCTATGGCAGGTCAGTCACTTGCATCGCAAGGCGTTACCGAAGAAGTGATTCCTCCTTTCTACTCAGTAAAAGAAGTGGTACTTCCATTTGCTAAGTTCCAAGGTGTTGACCCACTTCTTGGACCAGAAATGCGCTCTACCGGTGAAGTGATGGGTGTGGGTGATACTTTCGAAGAAGCTTACGCTAAGGCTAACTTGGGTGCAGGTGCGCCACTACCTAAAGCAGGTAAGGCATTGCTTTCTGTACGCAACAATGACAAAAACAAAATCATCGAGCTGGCAAGAGCCTTAGTTGATGCTGGTTTTGACATTGAAGCAACCCGTGGAACTGCAACAAACTTGTATGATGCGGGCATCATGAGTACTGTTGTGAACAAGCTGTCTGAAGGGCGTCCGAACATTGTCGATGCTATTAAGAACGGCGAGTACGCGTACATTATCAATACCACAGAAGGTCGTCAGGCGATTACCGATTCGGTATACATTCGTCGCGAGGCACTGTTGAACAAGGTAACGTACACAACAACCATGAATGCTGCTTTTGCTACCATCCGCGCTAAGTCAGCAGACGACCGTAGCAAAGTATCATCAGTTCAGGAGCTTCACGCACGCATTAATCAGTGATGACATCAAACAGGATATTGGTTATCCTGTTTGCATGACACTTATGTGAATGAACTACAAAGTGCGCCGATGTGCGTAATGCTAGTTACTTAAGTTAGTTGGTTGTTAAACGTATTGATGTGACGGAATCCATCAGACGTTTTACTTCACGCGGTGAACCCATCCTTGGGGCTCTGCTTCGGCATCCATGCCGAAGAAGGAAGTAAAACGTCAGTTGAATTCCGTCTGGAATATGTAGCCAGTGATTTTAGTCGCATTACGCCACGGCGCACTTTTTGTTGATTAGCTTTGGTTTTGTACTAGTTAACTAGTATTGGATTAAAGGTAGGAGTAAACAATAAACAAAACATTGCAGGCAAGGATGCCTGCACTGAGCCAACATGGATGTTTTTACGGCGTTTTTGTTTATGTTTACTCTTACCTAAATCACCCAAACCTAATCTTTTTCGTAACTACTAGAGCGTGTTGACCTTTGCGGTACACTTTTTGTTCATTCCAAGTGAGTCTCAGGCAATAAACGAGGAGCGTAGTTTGGTTATTCCAAATTAGTAACGAGTGAAGCAGCATGAGACTCACTTGGAT
>Ga0256829_1000481_pt1 | contig 40001 bp, 32 predicted proteins | sample 131447metaG_FD_185979 | JGI IMG/M metagenome (GOLD analysis project Ga0256829, IMG submission 185979) | Hydrothermal vent microbial communities from Lau Basin, Pacific Ocean - 131-447 | ecosystem: Environmental > Aquatic > Marine > Hydrothermal vents | place: Pacific Ocean: Lau Basin | collected... | reverse complement strand
ACGAGCACAACCATGAAATCGGGCAAATATCCACGGCGATAACGCGCTTTTCGTTCGTCATGAACACGCCGTTTATACCGAAAACCGAAACAAGCCCGTCAGCGTGAATTGATCAGACCTTCCTTAGTGGATTTTGATTGCAGCTGGATTTCTAGAGTGAGTCCACCGCCTGTTTTAATGTAGGCGGATCTATGTGGTGAGAAAACGTGGTTATCTGGACTGCAACCCCGTTGGTTCGGAGTCTCGCCCGCCATGAAGGGTAAGTCCTGCTGGGGGCTATATCGCCGACAGCAGGGAGTGTATCTTAGATACTTGCTTGCCGGCAGGCACTTAATGTGAATCCCTCTGTCAAGACCACCACCCAGGCAATTTAAGATAGAGTCCCATGCCGGTTATGCCGCCACCAGGAGTGACGAGAAATTTCCATAGATCTCGCCCGGTGTCCGGTTATCCAGGGACTGATGAGGCCGCTCGAAGTTGTAGAACCGGAAGTAGGCCGCCAAGCCGTGGCGCGCCTCGCCCAGGAGGGTGTTGTAGTGCTTGAGGTAGATGTCCTCGTATTTGAGGAAGCGCCACAGCCGCTCGAGCCTTGCCGTCCATGCCGAGGCGGATGTCGTGGGCTCTTAGAACGTCGGTGAATTTGGTGCTGGTGAACTGGGCGGATTCAAGCCAGCTCGATCGATTCGAGTCGATCGGCCCGCATTGTCGGCGTACACTCACCCTCGGATGACCCGGCTCGATCAATGGCGCGATCTTCTGCCATCACAAGCCCAGTTCCGTGAACTTTTTTCAAGTCAATCCACCTCTCCGACCTGCAACTTGCCGATCCGGCGATACAGGCGCTCTTCGTGTGCCTGGCACTTGCGTTCGCTGCGCCGCAGTGAATCGGCAAAGGCCTCCGGCAGCTCTTCAAGGGCGCGCCTCTTCCAGGCGCTGATCTGGGTGACGTATACCTTATATCATACTGCGAGGATAACTGTGCAAGCGTCCTCCCGCCCCGTATCGCCTCAAGCGCCACATTCGCCTTGAATTCCTTGCCAAGAAGAGTTATTGACGAAAGTGGTGTTCGGCGGTTGAGTCAAGCGGCGGCCTGATCAGCTTCAGTCACTCGGACTCCTGCCGGAAGACGGAACCGGGCCCAAGCATGGTCCCGGATTCAGGTTAGCCGGCCGTCACCTGCAATACCGCACCCACTGCAAGCCCCAGCACCTGGCCTGCGTGAGCGTTGGCCAATGCAATCTCTACCAGGCCGTTCGCATTCTCATACCAGAACGGAACGCCGGGTTCCGCCTCGCCGAAGGTGCGCCTGAACTCACAAAGCTTCCCCGCCACCTCGATGGTACTGGTGTTGGTTATGCCTGAAGCGCGCAAGCCGGTGATAGCATTGCCGAAATGATCCAGGTATGTGACCTCGGCCAGATCATCTGGCCAGCCGGGGGTGAGCAGGCGGGCGGGATCGAACTCTTCGCCGGGCGGTGGTTCACCGCGCGCAAGTCGTGCGGCCACGGGAGCAAACAGGTCGCGCCCATGGAAGCTGCTGGATAATTCCCCGGGACGCCAGTCGATACGAAATGCCTGCGCGTTGCGGGTGCGGCGCAACAGGATCGAAAACAGACCATTGTCCGGGCCGACGTACCAGCGCCCATTACCGCGCACCACTACGGCACCCCGTTCGGTACCGACACCCGGGTCCACCACGCACAGACACACGCTGTTTTCCGGGAGGTACCGGCTGTAGGCCGGCAACAAGTAGGCGCCGGCCCGGATGTTGCAGGCAGGAAGATCGGGAAAGATATCCACCACCGGGGTGCCGGGCGCTTGGCTGTGAAGCACGGCATGCACCTGGCCCAGGTAGGGCCCGGGTACGCCAAAATCCGTGAAGGTTGCGATCATGCTTTTAGGATAGCGCACCCCGGCGTAGCGGTTGCGGCTCACACGAAAGCCGGGCCCGGCCTTGGCGGCTTGGCATTCGGCAAATAGAAGTCGCAACCGGCTTTCGAGTCTCTCGGCCTTATCGGCCCGATCCCGCAATCGGCGAACGGAACGGCTTCAGATCGCAACCTCCCGGCCCAAGCGCCGAGGTAGCCCTGCAAAGGGCGAATTTTGTTCACGCAGGCATCGCTGCCCGGCGGCAGATCCGGGGCAGCCCTACCGTGCCACTATTCGGCTCCGGGTTCAGTCGCGGGTGGCGTGGTCGATCGCCTGGGCGGTGACCTTGCCCAGGAGGGCGATCTGCTCCTCGGTTACTACATAGGGCGGCATCCAGTACACCACGTTGCCCAGCGGGCGCAGCCAGCATTCATGCTCTAGTCCATAGCGAAAGACTTGCAGCCCGCGGCGTTCCTGCCAGGGATAGGGGGTACGCGGGCGGGTTTGCACCATCTCGATGGCGAGGATCATGCCGCATTGGCGCACCTCGCCGACATGTGGATGCTCGCGCAACGGTTCCGCGGCGGCGGCCATCCACCGGGCCCGTTCGCGATTGGCGTGGATGATGTCTTGCTCTTCAATCAGGTCCAGTGTCGCCAGCGCCGCGACACAGGCGAGCGGGTTGCCGGTATAGCTGTGCGAATGCAGGAAAGCGCGTTCGATCTGGCGGTAATCGGCGTAGAAGGCCTGGTAGATCGGTTCCCGCAGCAGCACGGCGGCAAGCGGGAGAAATCCGCCGGTAAGCCCCTTCGACAGGCACATGAAATCGGGGGTGATTCCCGCCTGTTCGCAGGCGAACAAGGTGCCGGTACGCCCGAAACCCACGGCGATCTCATCGACGATCAGGTGCACTTCGTAGCGCTCGCAGGCCGCGCGCAGCAGGCTGAGATACACGGGGTGGTACATGCGCATGCCACTCGCACATTGCACCAGCGGCTCGACAATCACCGCGGCCAGGTCTTCGTGGTGGCGGGCCAGGATCGCTTCCATTCCGGCAAATTGGCGGCGCGCAAAGGCTGCCGCGCTTTCCCCCGGCTGCGCCTGCCAAGCATCGGGCGAGGGGGCGATTAGGGCCTCGTGGAACAAGGAACCATAGGCCTGCTTGTACAGCGCGATATCGCCGATCCCCAAGGCACCGAGAGTCTCGCCGTGATAGTCGTTGGCGAGGGTCACGAAACGTCGCTTGCCCGCCCGGCCCATATTGCGCCAGTAGTGGTGGCTCATCTTGAGGGCGACTTCCACCGCCGCCGAACCGATGTCGGCATAGAAGACCCGATCGAGTCCCGGCGGAGTGAGCTTCACCAGGCGTTCGGACAGTTCGATGATCGGCTGGTGGGTGGCACCGGCAAGCAATACATGCTCGAGCCGCCGGGCCTGAGCGGCGATTCGCCCGGCAATCCGGAGCTGAGCATGGCCGAACAGGTTCACCCACCAGGAGCTGATGGCGTCGAGATAACGCCGGCCGTCGAAATCGTACAGCCAGGGGCCTTCCCCATGGGAAATCGGCACCATGGGAAGCCACTCGTGATCTTTCATTTGGCTGCAGGGATGCCACACGACGGCCAGGTCGCGTTCGCTCCAGCTCCTGTTGTTCCTACTCATGCGCCAATTTTCCTATGTCGATGTAATCTACCGCATTGCGGGGGTCATCGAGCCGGGGAATAACCCCGAGGCACGGTGCCGGTAACAGGGCCCGCAAGGTGGCGAGATTTTCCCCATACCGTGCCATGCCCGCATCCACCGTATTGCCGATCCACCCGAACAGGCGACAGCCATCGGCATGGATCGCCGCCGCGGTCAATCGGGCCTGGCTGATGCACCCCAGGCGCAGCCCCACCACCAGGATCACCGGTAAATCCAGGGTCGCGGCCAACCGGGCAAGATCAAAATCGGTCCCGAGGGGAACCTTCCAGCCTCCCACGCCCTCGACTACGATCCGCTCGGCATGGCGCTGAAGCGCCTCGGCGGCGCGGGTAATCGTCTCGATCCGCAGCGGCACGCCGGCTTCGGCGGCGGCAAGGTGCGGGGCGATCGGCGGCTCAAAACAGTAAGGGTTCACCTGGGAGTACTCCAGCGCAAGGCCGGAGGCCGCGAGCAGCGCCACGGCATCGCCGTTGCGAAGTCCTCTCCGGGTGCAGCGGGCCCCGCTGGCCACCGGCTTCATACCGGCCACCCGCAGACCCGTTCGCGCGAGGGCTTCGATCAGCCCCACGGCCACCACGGTCTTGCCGATCGCGGTATCGGTTCCGGTGACGAACACCCCTTTGATCGCCGCGCTCATCGCTCCCCCCGCCGGGGCAACCACACCGGCGTCCAGGCCGTGCCGTAGATCACCTCATAGGTTGCGGGCAGGCGCCCGGACGTTCGAAACCGCTCATAGGCGGCCTCCATAGCGGCGAGCCGGCCGCGCCCGGTCAGGCCATGCGAGCGATCCGCGTTGAGGTTGTGTGCCCCGATGGCCTTCAGGTCGCGCATGAGGCTTCTCACGTCCGCATAGGTCAGGGTTAGATATTCGACATCCATTACCGGCTCCACGAAGCCGGCCCGAATCAGGGCATCCCCAAGATCATGCATGTCATAAAACGGGTTGACATGGGTATATTCATCCACCCCGCTCCAGGCCGCCCGCAGTTCGCCCAGGGTATCGGGCCCGAAGGTGGTGAATAAATACAGGGCGCGTTCTGCGAGAACGCGACGGGCCTCGCGAAATGCCTGCTCGGGATCCGGGCACCACTGCAAGGTAAGGTTGCTGAACACCAGGTCGAAGGCCGCATCCGCGAAGGGTAAATGCTCGGCATCGGCGCATACCAGGGTACAGTGACGCGGCAGATCGGGGCGGTCGCTGGCCCGGGCAAGCATTGCCGCGGCGATATCGGCGGCAACGAACATTGCCCGGGGGTAAATTCGGGCCAGCCGGGGCAGCATCCGACCCGTGCCGCAACCGAGATCGAGCACCCCCTGCGGGGCAAGGGTGGTCAGTTCCAGGCGCTCGGCCAGGCGTGAGCCGACTTCGGCCTGCAGCACCGCGGCGGCATCGTAGCTTGCCGCCGAGCGCGTGAAAGATGCCGCGACCTGGCGCCGACTGAAAGGCACGGCGATCATACCCGCCAACGCTCCAGTTCCGCCGCGATCGTGGTCTCGAACAAGGCTCGATGCGTCAAGAACGGGACATGAGCGGCCTGCCTGAAATGCACGCACCGGCCGTGGGGCAAGCCGTCGCCCAGGGCCTGCGCGGATTCCGGGGTGACCAGTCGATCCCGGTCCCCGGTAATGACCAACACCGGCACTTCCAGTTGCCCGAGGACGGTGGAATAATCCATGATCTCCAATAACCTCAAGCCATCGCCCAGAGCCTGTGCCGAGGCTTCACCACGTTTTTTCAGGGCTTCATGCAACCCCCGCAAGGCCGTGCGCGCGCCGGGGCTTGCCAGTACCTGGAGGGCAAGAAAATTACTCACGACTTCGCGCGGGGCCAACGCCAAATCGGCGGCCATGCGCCGCAATTGCTCCCGCGGCATCCCGCGGGGCCAATGCGGGCGGCAAATAAAACTGGCCGCGGCGCAAACAATCACCAGGGCCTCGATCCGTTCGGGGGCCTGCAAGGCGGCCCCCAGGGCCAGCATGCCGCCGAGCGACCAGCCCAGCCAGATACTTCGCCCGGGTGCCTGCTCCAGAAGCCGGGCCACCAATGGCGCGGGGTCGCTCCCCAGCAATTCATTGCGCCGCATGCCATGGCCCGGCAGATCGACGGCCAACAGGGGTCGCCCCGCAAGATCTTCTCCCAGGGGCTCGAAAACCGCCGCATTGAGCGCCCAGCCGTGTACCGCGAAGATCGGCGCCGATTCAGCCATGGGCGTCGAACGCCTGCGCCAGGGCGCAAACCAGGCCCTCGATCTGTGCCGTTTCATGGGCGGCGGAAAGCGAGATCCGCAGGCGTGCCGATCCTTCGGGAACGGTGGGGGGGCGAATGGCCGGCACATAGTATCCTTGCGTCTCCAGGAGCCGGGCCATCGCGACGGCGATATCAACTTGCCCGAGCAGAACCGGCTGGATCGGCGTGGAGGAATCTGCCAGGGGCAGACCCCGGGTGCGCGCCCGGTCACGGAACCGGGCTATATGTTCCCGCAGTTTTTCCCTCCGCCAGTCCTCCGCACGCAGCACCGCAAGGGCCGCACCAAGCGCCACGGCCAGGGCGGGCGGAAACGCGGTGGTATAAACATAGGTCCGGGCATGGTTGACCAGGGTTTCAATCAGATTGCGGCTGCCCACGACCGCGGCCCCGAAAACCCCGAGCGCCTTGCCGAAAGTCACTACCCGGGCCGGGACCTCCGCGCTGCCGATACCCAGATGCTCCAGGGTTCCCCGCCCCGAATTACCCAGCACGCCGAATCCGTGTGCATCATCGACAACCAGCACCGCATCGGTCTCCCGGGTCAATTGGACGAGGTTCGCCAACGGTGCGATATCTCCATCCATGCTGAATACCGCGTCGGTGGCGAGCAGGCGTCGGCCCGCTGCCCGTCCCAGGCAGTTCCGGGCGGCCTCGATATCCGCGTGGGCATAGCGCAACAGGCGGGCACGGGAAAGAACCGCGGCATCGAGCAGCGAGGCGTGGCTGAGGCGATCCTCGATCACGCTGTCGCCGCGTCCCGCCAAGGCACCGATCACCCCCAAGTTGGCCATGTACCCGGTGGAGAACAGCAACGCCCGCTCGCACTCAAGAAAATCGGCGAGTGTCTTCTCGAAAGCAGCATGGGCCCGGGTATGGCCGGAAAGCAGGTGCGAGGCGCCGGCGCCGGCGCCCCAGCGTTTGGCCCCCCCCGCCAGGGCTTCGTTCACCCGGGGATGAGAAGCCAGCCCCAGGTAGTCGTTGGCGGCGAAGTTGATGAGCCGCCGACCGTTCACATCGACCCGGGGCACGGAGTCCGGACCGCGAGGCCGCAACTCCCGGCGCAACCCCAAACGCGTGCGAGCCGCAAGCCCGGCGGCCAGGCGCGACTGGAGATCGGTCATTGCACCGTGGGGAGAGGCTCGGGCTCGGGTGCGGGTTCCGGTTCCAAACCCAGGCGATCGAAAAGCCGACGATCGCGATCCGCCCCGGGATTCGGTGCGGTCAATAACTTTTCGCCGAAAAAGATCGAATTGACCCCGGCGAAGAAGCACAAGGCCTGTAGTTCATCGCTCATTTGGGACCGTCCCGCCGCGAGCCGAATCCGTGACCGGGGCATAAGAATTCGGGCGGTGGCTATCGTGCGGACGATCTCCAAGGGGTCCACCCGGGGGGTTGCCGCAAGCGGGGTACCCTCGATCGGCACCAGTTCATTGATCGGAACACTCTGGGGATGTTCCGGGAGCGTCGCCAGACGATGCAGCAAAGCGATGCGATCCGCCGCCGATTCTCCCAGCCCAACGATTCCGCCGCAGCACACCTTGATCCCGGCGGCACGGACGTGCTCCAGGGTTTCAAGCCGATCCTGGTAGGTGTGAGTGGAAACCACTTCGGGGTAATAATCGGGCGAGGTATCCAGATTATGGTTGTAGTAATCGAGTCCGGCCGCGGCCAGGCGATCAGCCTGCGTGGCAGTGAGCATTCCCAGCGTCAGGCAGGATTCCATTCCCAGTGCCTTGACCTGCGCCAATAGCGGCAAAACCCGATCGAGATCCTTATCTTTCGGCTTGCGCCACGCGGCTCCCATACAGAAACGCGTGGCTCCCGCGGCCTTGGCGGCACGTGCCCGTTCGCGCACGGTCCGAACATCGAGCAAGGCTTCGGGGGCAACCACGGTCGCATGCCGCACGCTTTGCGAACAGTATTTGCAGTCTTCGCTACAGCCCCCGGTCTTGATCGACAACAGGGTGGAAACCTGCACCTTGTTCGGCTCAAAGGTTTCCCGATGCCGGACCTGAGACTGAAATAAAAGATCATTCAACGGGCTGTGATAAATCTGTGATACTTCATCCCGGGTCCAGTCCGTGCGGATTTGTGATTGAGTCGGCAACATAAATGATCTCTGTGAAGGAGCGGCGAAAGTCTAACGAAGTGCTTATTTGACCACCCGGAGCCGAGGTCCGGAAACCGGATTTTTGCCGTCTTCCGGTGATACCGGCGGGGGCTTGTCTCCCTCGATGAAGGCAAGCCCTTCGCCCGATTCACGTGCGTAGATCCCGAGTATGGCGGTCATGGGCACGAACACTTGTTGGATCCTACCGGCAAATCGAGTCGAGAAACTGATGGCATTATTATCGATAACCAGATCCCGCACGGCACGGGAGGAAATATTGAGTACGATGCGCCCATCGCGTACAAACTCGGTGGGAACCTTGGTTCCCTCCTCCCCAGCGTCCACGATGATTTGCGGTATGAACCCGCAGTCGCTGATCCAGGCATACATCGCCCGCAAAAAATAAGGTTCGCGCGGTGGCTTGGCAGAGGAGTTCATCCTGCGGCCATCCCTCTTTCATGACCGGTCAGGCTGGCCACAAAGGTGGGTCGCCGGAACACCAGTTGCATGTATTTCCATAAATTTTTGGCCTCTCGCGGCAAGGAGATACCCAGGTGGTGCAAACGCCAAAGTACGGGAATGGTTACGCAATCGGCCACGCCATAATGTTTCGAAAGCAGATACGGCGAATCTCCGAATAACGCTTCACTGGCTAGAATAGCCTCAGTCAATTCACGCCGGATTCGGGGTTTATCGCGCCCCTGGCCCCGGATAATGCGTCCGCAAAGTTCATACCATTCCCCGACAACCTCTTGGGTCAACAGCCGTACGCGGGCACGAAGAACGGGATCGGACGGCATCATCGGTGGATGAGGATAGCGTTCGTTTATAAATTCGACAATTACGCGAGGGTCGAACAACGTAACTCCATGCGCGGCCAGCGTCGGCAAACGACCATAGGGATTGAGATGCAAGAGCTGCTCGCTGGAAGACTCGTCATTGATCTCTTCAAGTTTAACGCCCACGCTTTTCTCCGCCAACAGCAGGCGAATTGCATGCCCCGCGGGATCGTCCGGACGCGCATACAGGATCATTGTGGAATCATCCCCTTCACTATTTTAATTATAACTCGTGCAACATTTACCGATATACCGGCATCCGGCTAGCTGGCAATCCGGTGAATTCTGGCCCCTAGCTGCGCCAGCTTCTCTTCGATGCATTCATAACCGCGATCGATGTGGTAGATCCGATCAACCCGAGTTTCGCCCTCCGCCACCAGCCCCGCCAGCACCAAGCTGGCCGAGGCTCTCAGGTCAGTAGCCATAACCGGCGCTCCGGTCAATTTACCGACTCCACGGATAAAAGCCGTATTCCCCTCAAGATGAATATCGGCGCCCATCCGTACCAATTCCTGCACATGCATAAAGCGGTTCTCAAACACCGTTTCGGTAATAGTCCCCGCCCCTTCGGCCACCGCATTGAGCGTGGTGAACTGAGCCTGCATATCGGTGGGAAATTCCGGGTAGGGCGCAGTGCGGATGGAGACGGATTGAGGCCGCCGGCCCTGCATGTCGATCTCGACCCAGTTACCATTGCTGCGGATCGTTCCGCCAGCCTCCTGTAGTTTGATCAGCACCGCCCCGAGCATATCCGGGCAGGTATTTTTGATTTTGACCCTTCCTCCGGTCAGCGCGCCCGCAACCAGGTAGGTCGCACTTTCGATGCGATCGGGCAGTACGGCATGGTTTGCACCGTGCAAGGAATCCACCCCCTCGATGTGGAGCATGTCCGTCCCCGCCCCCTCGATGTGCGCGCCCATCGCGCTTAGGCAGCGAGCCAAATCAACCACCTCGGGCTCCCGCGCGGCATTTTCTATCCGCGTCTCGCCCGCGGCCAGACAAGCGGCCATCATCAGGTTTTCGGTACCGGTTACCGAGACCGGGCTCATCAGGATCCTGGCCCCCTTGAGACGCTTGGTACGCGCGTGAATATAGCCATTTTCGACCTCGATGGTTGCCCCCATGGCCTCCAGTCCCCTCAGGTGCAGATCCACCGGGCGCGCGCCGATGGCACAGCCTCCCGGCAGGGACACATCGGCCCTGCCAAAGCGAGCCACCAAGGGGCCCAGCACCAGAATCGAGGCGCGCATGGTGCGGACCAGTTCATACGGAGCAATAAACTCCCGGATGGTCGATGAATTGACTTCCAGGGCCAAATGATCTCCCACCGTAACCTCAACTCCCATGCTCCGAAGCAGGGTGAGGGTAATCGTCACATCATCCAAGTGCGGAACATTGGTGATGGCAAGAGGGCTATCGGCCAGCAGGGACGCGGCGAGAATAGGTAAAGTGGCATTTTTGGCGCCCGATATCCGCACCTCCCCATCGAGCCGGTCCCCCCCCGTGATCAGGAGTTGATTCACGGCGCGAGACTCGCCTCTCCAGGCGCGAAAAGTTCCAGTGACAAGGCATGTATTTCCCCTCCCAGCCGCGATCCCAATGCCTTGTAAACTCTTCGATGGCGGGCGACTTTCGTCAATCCCGCGAATTCCCGGGCCACGATTCGGGCGGTAAAATGCACTTCATCGAGTGAACCGACCTGTACCTCGGCCTGGGGGAAGGCCTCGATCAACAGGGTTTTCAGTTGCGTGACATTCATGAAACAAGGGGCGATGGGAAACCTAGTTAAGTTTAACAGAGCCACGCGCAAGAATGTCCCGAGCGTTTACAATAAAAGGAACTAACGGCCCTCATCAATTTTGCACGCAACTCCCGCTCCAGCCTCCGCCGCCGGGCTCATTGCCGCCGGACGCGAGGTGATCGAAATCGAAACCGCTGCCGTTGCCGCCTTGCGCGGACGGATCGACGATCGGTTTGCTGCGGCCTGTGGCCTGATTCTCGCCTGCACCGGGCGCACGGTCGTAACCGGCATGGGAAAATCCGGCCATATCGGCCGTAAACTGGCCGCCACCCTAGCGTCTACCGGCAGCCCGGCATTTTTCGTTCATCCGGGCGAGGCCGGGCATGGAGACCTGGGTATGATTACGCGTGGTGACGCCCTGATCGCCCTGTCCAATTCCGGTGAAACACCAGAAGTGCTGACCATTCTTCCGCTTATCAAGCGCCTTGGCGTGCCGCTGGTTGCCTTGACCGGGGCTCCCGGATCCACGCTGGCAAAACTGGCCGACATCCACCTGGATGTCACGGTTTCACGCGAGGCCTGCCCCCTGAATCTCGCTCCCACAGCCAGCACCAGCGCGGCCCTGGCCATGGGCGATGCACTGGCGTTGGCCGTTTCCAAGGCCCGCGGGTTTACCACCGAAGATTTTGCCCGCTCCCATCCCGGGGGTACCCTGGGCCGACGCCTACTGCTGCGCATCGCGGATGTGATGCACACCGGTAAAGAGATCCCCCAGGTAACGGGAGACACCCCCCTAGGCCAGGCTTTGGTGACTATGAGTTCGAAGGGGCTCGGCATGACCATCATCGTCGATACCGAGAACACAGTACAGGGTATTTTTACCGATGGAGATTTGCGCCGGGCACTGGATCAGGGCGCCCAACTTACCACCCCCATCGACCAACTGATGACCGTCGAATGCACCATAACCATGCCCAATATGCTCGCCGCCCAGGCACTTGAACTCATGGAAACTCGGCGTATCAATGGCATGCCGGTGGTCGAGAAGGGACGCCTGGTCGGTGCCTTCAACGTTCATGATCTGCTCCGGGCTGGGGTGGTATGAATCCGGATTGGGCGCGGATACGCTTGCTGGCACTGGATGTTGACGGCGTCCTTACCGATGGACGTATCTGGTATTTCGAACCCGGAGGCGAAGCCAAGGCTTTCAATGTTCAGGACGGATATGGCCTACAGCGGTTGATGCAGACGGGAATCGTGGTGGCCCTGATCACGGCGCGCCGTTCCGAGGCAACGGCACGCAGGGCCCGGGAACTGGGCATCAGCCGTTATCACGAAGGTGTTACCGATAAGGGCCGATGCCTGGCCGAGGTGGCCGCGGCCGCCCACTTGGAGCTGGTGGAGTGCGCCTATATGGGTGATGACGAACCCGACCTGCCCGCCCTGAATATCGCCGGGTTGGCTCTGGCACCGGCCAATGCACGCCCCATGGTGCGTGCGGCCGCCGATTGGTGTTCCCGGGCGGCAGGAGGCGATGGCGCCGTACGCGAGGCCTGCGACCGGATTCTCACGGCCCAGTCCGTCCCGGCATGAAGACCTGGATGGGACGCATCTTATTTTTTATCCTGCTGGCCGCGGCCGGGCTCTCCAGCTGGCTGCTCATCGGGACACGCTTCCGGGCCGCCTCCGGGACGGCCGAGACGCAACTTGCCAACCGTTCGGACTACTCCATGGTCGATGCCGTCATCACTCGTTATTCCCCCGATGGCCGACGGCGATATGTGGCGGTCTCCCCGCGGGTAACGCATATGCCGCAAAGCGGCATTACCCGGTTCGCAGGGATCCGTATTACCGACTACCAGGGCCCGGTTGCCCGCTGGATGATAACGGCCAGGGAAGGACGATTGGATGCAAAGCGCATACATTTGTATCTGAGTGGCCAGGTTCGCGCCCGCCAGATCAACGCACGTTCGCCCATCGGTTTCCAAGCCCCCAGCCTGGTGGTGAACCTGGATACCGAATGGGCTTCATCTTCTGCCAGGGTTCTCATCCGTCAACAAGGGCGCACGATCACGGGGCTCGGATTCAAGGCCGGCCTCAAGACCGGAACCCTCGAACTGCTAAGTGAGGTATCGGGCCACTATGGCAAATAGATACAAAGTATTACTGGGGGCATTATTGCTTGGGGCGGGACTCGGATACGCCCATGCCGGTTCGCCCCCTCTGACTATCACCGCCGATCACTGGACCGTTACCAACAAAACCGGCCAGGCCGTGTACTCCGGTCACGTAGTCATCACCCGCGGTGCGTTCAAGGTCTATGGAAATCGCGCCGTCGTTTATGTTCGCGACCAGAAGGTTTCGCGCATCCTCGTCACCGGTTCTCCGGCCCGCTTCCAGTGGCACCCGAACAAGCGCCCACCCGCCCGCGGCACCGCGCAACAGATCACCTATCTTGCCGCGAGCAACCTGATCGAATTAAGCGGTGAGGTCGAGATTCAGCGCCGGGGGCAAACCGTCCAGGCGCCGCAGATGCGCTATGCGCTCTCGAGTGGCACCTTGAACGCCCGGCAGCGGGGTAGCCAACGGGTCAAGGTTATTCTGCCCGCGGCATCGAGCACGGCGAACGGACCATGAATCGACTCCGTGCCGAGAATCTCCACAAACGCTTTCGTGGACACGAAGTAATCAAGGGGCTAGGACTGGAGATCGAATCCGGAGAAGTCGTCGGACTGCTGGGGCCGAATGGTGCCGGAAAAACCACCTGTTTTTACATGATCCTCGGACTCATCCCCTGTGATACCGGAAGGATTTTACTCAATGACAAGGATCTGACCGGCTTGCCGGTTCACCGTCGTGCCCACGCCGGCCTTGGTTACCTACCCCAGGAAGCCTCGATTTTTCGCCATCTCAGTGTTCGTGAAAACCTGCTTGCCGTACTCGAGTTCAACCGACTCCTGTCACGTCGCGGACGGGAAAACCGCGCTGCAGAACTACTCGACGAACTGGGCGTCTCCAGCCTGGCCGACAGCAAAGGCATCAGTTTGTCGGGAGGAGAACGGCGCCGAGTGGAAATCGCCCGGGCACTGGCCGGCGATCCCGCATTCATGTTGCTCGACGAACCGTTCGCAGGCGTCGATCCGATTGCAGTCAGGGAAATTCAACGGATTATTGCCCACTTATCCAACCGTGGTATCGGCGTTCTGGTCACCGATCATAATGTGCGTGAAACGCTCAGCATTTGCCATCGTGCCTATGTCGTCAACGAAGGGAAAATATTGACCTCGGGAAAACCCGGGGGGATCCTGGCCCACCCCGCGGCGCGACAAGTGTACTTAGGTGAGCATTTTAGGCTATAAATAGGCTCATGAATCGGACAGTCCGAGAATTTTGAATACCGCCCCACAGCTTGGCATTCGGCTTGGCCAACGCCAAACCCTGGCTCCCCGCTTAAGCGAATCCCTGAATATTCTGGCTCTGCCGACCCTCGAACTCGCCCAATCATTAACGGCCGCCCTGGCGGAAAATCCATTGCTGGAAGCAGAACCCGTACCCGAGGAAACCGAATATTCCATAGATGATTCTGCATCGGAAGATCCTTTGCCCCGCCTGGATTGGGCCAGCACTCCCGCGCCCCGGCCACTAACCGATACCCCCTTCGAACCCGCCGAAAAGACCGACCTGCGCGGGCATCTCATGGCGCAGATTGAACTACTGCACCTGGAACCCGACGAACATGAACTTGCCCTGATACTGATCGATGCGCTGGATGACGATGGTTATCTACGTATTTCGTTCGAGGAACTTGCCGTAGACTCGAGAATTCCCGGATTGACCCCACAGCGATTTGAACAGGTTCTAAGGAAAGTCCAAGAGCTGGATCCCACTGGAATAGCCGCGCGTGATCTTTCCGAGTGTCTCGCTCTGCAGCTTGCCGAATTGCCCGAATCTTGCCCCGGCCTGGTGCTGGCCCGGCGCCTGGTAGCCGAATGCTGCGAGGCACTTGCCCAATTCTCTCCGCGAGATCTTGCTATCCGGTTGCACCAACCCGATGCAGCAATTCACGATGCCTTGGAACTCATTCGGGGTCTAGACCCACGTCCGGGACGCCGCTACGACATCACTCCGATCGAATATATCACTCCCGAATTAATCGCCTTGGAAGGCAGTCACGGCTGGCGAGTCGAAATAAACCCGCGGGCAACGCCTAAAATCAGCATCAACGCAGGCTATGCCGAATGGCTGGCCGCACATCGGCGCGAGACGGGCGCAAGTACCTTGGCCGCAGAACTCGAAGAGGCCCGCTGGCTGCTACGTAGCCTGGCCCAGCGGGAGCAAACTCTACTGCGTATCGGTAAGGCGCTGATACATTATCAAAGCGCTTTTCTCAAACGGGGTAATATTGCCTTGCGCTCATTGACCCAGGCTCAGCTTGCCGCCGAACTCGATCTGCATGAATCAACCATATCCCGGGCGATAAACGGGAAATCCATGGCAACACCCCGGGGTGTCATTCTACTCAGGCACTTCTTCTCCGCTTCGCTGTCAAATAATGGTGAAGGAATTTCAGCGGTTGCCGTGAAAGCTAAACTAAAAGCCATTATCGAATCTGAAAACCCCTCCGCCCCCTTGAGTGATGCCGCACTCGTTAAAGCACTTGCCGCCAACGGAATCTCGATTGCCCGCCGAACCGTTGCAAAATATCGGGAGGCATTACGCATTGCAGGTGCCCGTGAGCGCCGGCGCAACCCACGACAATTCAAGTGAATAGATACTCCGATGGTTTTTTATTCCCTTTCGGAAGCAATCCCCTGCCCCCGGGGGTACCGGGACATACTGCGGATCGGCCTGATCCATGGCTAACGTTTTTCCAGGACCGATCTTGCAGGATATCCCACCGACTCTCTCTGGAAAGTCACGGGAGAACCGGCTTCCCGGCATCTTTCTATTTCATCCCGAGGGATTCCCCTCGGTTCACCCACCCTCCAGGCTACATCAGGAGACTATCATGCAGACGTCAATCACCGGACGACACATAGAACTCACACCGGCACTTAGAAATTACGTGAATAATAGGCTAGAACGTCTTGATCGCCATCATGAACCTCCCACCTCCGCCCAGATTGTTCTGACCGTGAATAAGCTAGACCATAAGGTGGAAGCCAAGTTACAACTTGCCGGCAAAACCGTTTACGCCGAAGCCGTGGACCGCGACATGTATGCCGCCATCGATGCCCTGGCCGATAAACTCGACCGCCAGCTCGTACGCCATAAGGAACGTCGAACCGACCATCAAGCCGTCTCCACCAGTCGTCTGCGCAGGACTGAAGGCGCTGAATGAACGCCAGGGCGCGGCTCGTCTTGCTGGGAGGCTTATCCGGTTCGGGTAAGTCGGTTGCTCTCGGCATGCTCGAGGATCTCGGGTATCATACTGTAGATAATCTGCCGATCGCGCTGATCGAGGCCGTGGTCGCAGGGACTCTCGGAACCGGCGAGCCGCGCTTTGTTCGCCTGGCCATTGGGGTGGACCCGAAAAGCACACCCGATGAACTTACTCACTTGGGCACCAAGATTAAACGCTGGCGCACCACGCCTCATGGCTGTACCGTCGTTTATCTTCTTAGCGATAAAGCCACACTGGTAAAGCGTTACAGCGCCACCCGGCGGCGACATCCCTTGGCCGATCGGCAACATGATCTCGCCGGAGCCATTGCCGATGAACAGGAAATTCTCACCCCGCTCGCGGATCTGGCCGATATTCGAATCGACTCCACCTGCACCAATGTGCATGAGCTGCGCGAATTGGTGCGGGAACTCGTCTCCGGCCGGGATGAACGGCCCATGACCCTACTGGTGGAATCTTTTTCCTATCGCACAGGCGTGCCGCTGGATGCCGATTTGGTTTTCGATATGCGGTGCCTGCCCAATCCCCACTGGGAAGATACATTACGCGCCCAAACCGGACTGGATCATGCGGTCATAGACTACCTGGAACACCACAGCGTGGTTAATCGAATGTTGGCCGATTTGTCACGCTTTCTGACCGGCTGGATCCCCACTTATGCGGCCAGTAACCGCAGCTGCCTGGCTATCGCCATCGGCTGTACCGGCGGACGCCATCGTTCGGTTTTCATTGCCGAACGCCTGGCCAGACAATTAACGCAAAACGGTATCTGCCGGGTATTAGTCAAGCATCGGGAACTCGCTACCGAGATCCACGAAGCCACCCGACTGATGCTTTCAGATGATCGCCCCTCCCCGAATAACCCCCGCTCAGATTTTATGTACCCGAACCTTGCTGATCCCAAGAAATTGTTGTAATTCCTCGGAGCGGGCACGAACGTCTTTGCGGCCCAGCTCGATCAAATCATGCGTATAAACCCCTTCAAACAGCATATAGCTCAGCAAACGCTCACCTCCCTCTCCATCCCCCCCCAAGGAACGCAGGAACCAACGGATGGATCGGGGTAAGGCTTCTATGTGTCGCTCGGCAAACTTCTCGGGCGGCAACGAGGGAACCATCAGCAGGGTATCAATCGGGCGCAACCGGGGCCGATCCGGGTCCACCGTTGCCGGTGGCAAATGCGCCAAGGTGCGATTAAAACGCTCGACCCGTTCCAAGTCTGCATACAGGCTATCGGAGAATATGGTATCCAGCAGAAAAGCGGAAATCTGCGGTACCGAGGGATAGGAGCGCATGGTACCGTTACTCCTTAGACTCTCAGATTTCCCCCGGTACTGCGTATCTATAATCAACACCCGGTCCGCCCCCAGGTGGATCGCAGGAGACAGCGGCGTGTACTCCCGTATTGAGCCATCCCCGCACCATTCTCTGTCAATCTCCACGGCGGGAAACATGACCGGCAGCGCCAGCGAAGCCATAATATGTTCCAGTCCGATCACCCCCGGGCGACCTTCCCGTCGTTCCCGCCACCAGGGTTCTATTCCGGGGTGCGCCTGAAAATAACTGAAAGACCGCTCGGAAGCATACCCGGTCACGGTAATTGCAATCCCATGCAACAGTCCCTCATCCAACGCCGGTTGGATCGAGCGGAAATCGACCTGCTCTTGCAACAGCTTAGCCAGCGGTCGATTATCAAATAGCGCACGAGGACTCGATTCCCCCAGTCCCCCCACCATGAACGACCACATCCAGCGCAACACCACCGCAAGAATTTTGCGGTAATGGGAATAGTAAATTTTATCTACCGTAAGGTTCCCCCAAAGCGTAGCCAACTGCTCGGTCGTAGCGCGAAACTCGCGCATGCGGCTGGCCAGGAAAGCCGCACTCATGGCTCCCGCCGAGGTTCCGGAAATCACCTGGAAAGGCACGGGTACATCGGGGGGATACAGCTCCGCAAGCCCCGCGAGTACCCCAACCTGGTAGGCTCCTCGCGCGGCGCCACCGGGTAGCACGATACCCAGGACAGGTTCGGCGGAGGCCCTCCCTCGCCGGTCTCTGTGTTGCGTCTGACTCATGCACCAACCTCCATCTATTGTGCCTCTCGAGTTCGGCCCGGTAACCATGAACCGGGTGATTTCCCGCCCCGTTGCACTGCCGATTCAAAGGATGAACCGGTTCACAGGATTTTTACCTTTTCCAAATTTCATCGATCATTCGATAGCTATGCGGGCCGGTAATGTCGCTACAAAATTATCGCGCTGCAGAGAATAGCATTATCATTTCGACTCGCCAAAGCGCTACAATCGGAATTCACTGAAAACAGATTACTATGCGTAAGATCGCTATTGTCAACCTGAAGGGTGGCAGCGGCAAGACCACCATAGCCACCACCCTCTCGGCATGGCTTGCGGGATGCGAGCAAGCCACCACCTTGCTTGATCTCGACCCCCAGGAAGCGGCATGGGGGTGGTTGGCACGACGCCCACCGACCTACCCCAGAATTTCCGCTCTGTCCCCCGCACATATACCGCAAGGCATGACCCTGAGCTTTGCACTTAGAATCCCCACGGGAACCAAATGGCTGGTGATTGACACACCCGCGGGACTCGACGGCACACGCCTCGTCGAGGTAGTGCGCGGAGCGGCGGCAATCCTGATCCCCGTCCTTCCCGGCGAAATGGATTACCGCGCCGCCGCTAAAACCATTTCCAATCTGTTGATCCGAGCTAAACTTACGCGCTATTCGCAGCGAATCGGACTCATCGCCAATCGCGTTCGACGCCGCACGATTGGCGCTCGGCAGCTTGAACACTTTACCGCCACCCTCGATATCCCGCTGGTTGCCACCTTTCACGATACCCAAGCCTATGCTCACGCCATCCGCATGGGATTGGGCCTGGGTGAGCTGAAGTCCTCGCGGCTAGCCGAAGAACGGATGGCCTGGCAATCCCTTCTCATCTGGATTGCCTCTCGTCCGCTCGAATTTACGGCCCGGACCGCACTGGGGGCGCAGCAGTCACATCCGAGCCCTTAGCCGCTGTCAACAGTCGCGGCCACGGAGCAAAGTGTAGCTGAGTCGATACCCGCCCCGGGTCAAGTGGCACGGGTTCACCTTTAGCCCAGGCCATGAATTCGTCGCCATACCAGGGAGAAAGCGGGTTATCCGTCTCCCCTCCCGGCAACTCCAGAATCGCCGCCGCGGCGCTGGTACCAGGTGCGGTCACCAGCCGCATGGAAGCCCCAAAATTCGGGGTCTGAACCCGGGGCATAAACCGATCTCCCGGTAATTCCAGCGATGGCATATTGAGCCAGGAACCAAAGGGACCCAGAGACCGGGAAAAAGGCGAATCCACCCGCACGGTATTTCGCCGCCCCCAGGTCGCCCTGGTAAGCCCGCTGCCGGATTTCCACAGTCGGGCCGTCACCTTATCAATAGCATACAGAAACAGCGCATTCCAGGTCGGAAACAGAGGATTTAACCAATTTTTGGGTCGGACCTTGATCAAGCTCCACAGCGGACCTTCGAGTTGATCGGAAAAAGGCAAACGGGCGGCGGGGTAACGGCGACGCAAACGCTTCAGAATAGGGGCGAACACCGTCTCCGCAACCGTAAGCCGAAAATCTCGTACCAACCGGTAAGACACCGAATTGACCGCAGCTCGACCTTTCCATTGGGTCAACATTTCTCGGAATGCACGCCGTCGTGGGTGAAATTCGATGGCCGAGCGGTGCAACACCCCCAGCGCAAGCTGCCGCCAGCGATCGAGAAATATCGCCCGGTCATCAAGTTGGATGCCAAGCAGATCTTTCGGTGTCACCCTCCCCCGCTTCACCAGCCGCAGCAGATCGGCCGTAATCTGGTGCGCGCGGGCACCATCGGCAAAACGTCCCGGACCCAGAACTGCACCGTCGGCGGAGGCATCTACCCGGTTGTTGGCAGTAGCCAGAAAGCCTTGCGGAGGATCGACGATGCGCGGGTAGGAATCTTCGGAAAGCCAGCCCCGCCAACCACACCGCCCATTGGCCCAGGACTCGGGTACGGCATAATCACAGCCACCGATACGTGATGGAATACGTCCGGCAATTGTCCAACCAAGATGGCCCGCACGATCCACCACCAGGAAGTTTTGCGCCGGAAGACCCGAGCGCTCGGCAATCTTCAATGCTTGATTTACCCGCTTGGCGGTTTCAAGACGCATAAAAGAAAGATTGACTCCACCGGGTTGAGCCAGGCTCCAGTGGGCCACCAGGACCGACCCATTTTCCCCTCTGGAAATCACCGGCCCCCAGCGGGTTTCCTCGATCTTGACGCTTACCGGTTTCTGTCCATGCACCCGGATCAGCGTGCGCTCGGTAACCAAAGGCTGCGGGCCATTGGGAGTCATGTAGGTATTTGGATCACCGGATTTGAGCTGCACCTGGATAAGATCGCTCCAGTCTCCCCCACTATTGGTCAGGCCCCAGGCAATATGGCCGTTATTTCCGGCGACCAGTACCGGCAGCCCCGGCAAGAATACACCGGTGAGAATTACCCGATCATGCGGGGCTTGGCGCTCGGGAAATTCAACCCGTGCCCGGTACCAGAGCGGTGGAACCGCCAGGGTAAGATGCATATCATTGGCGAGTAGTGGCAAGCCGCCCTTGGCATATATGCCGGCCACGGCAAAGCTGTTCGAGCCGCTAGCCGGCGCCGGCGCGATAATACCGGGCCGGGCCGGGGCAGCCGCAGCAAGATTGATCGCCCCCGTTGCCGGTACCGGAAGCGGACCGGTTACCGTACCGGCCATGGGAGCCGCCCAATGGGCATCGGCTGACATCAGGAACCGAACGACCGCAGGGGGATAGAGTGCCCGAAGTGCGGCTAACGATCGCGCCCGCGTGTTCCACGGGGGGTGAAGAATAAAGCCCATGGCATAGACCACCAGAATGCTGTCGGCCGGACGCCAGGGCTTGGGTGTACTGCGGAGCAGAAAGTAGGGCCAGGGTTTTACCGCCAGATGGCCTAGTCCTTCATTGACTCCCAGGGCAAAGGCTTCCAGGCGGGCTCTCTCTCCCGGTGTCGCATCCAAATAAATCTGCTCGGCGCGGGTACGCAGGTTAAAGACCACGCGCCGTCGATCGAGTGCCAACGCCCCCGGCCCTACCAGCGCCGCCAAGTTCCCTCCCCCCAAACGGCGCAGAATATCCATCTGGGTATAGCGATCCTGGGCCTCGACATAACCGAGCGCACGCCAGGCATCCAGCTCATCTGCAGCAATGATGGTCGGCATGCCCTGGGCGTCACGGGTAACGACAACCACCTTGGCAAGCCCCGGCAGCCTGATTGTCCCCCGGGTCTGGGGCAAACTCGCGCGCAGAACCAGGTAGACACCGAGCAAAGCCAGTGCGCCCAATACCAGAACGCCCGCCGGGACATAGATCCAGCCGTGCCCGAAACGGCGGCGATCCGGACGTGAACCTTGATCCGGAACTTTGTCCTGAGATTCGCCCATCCGAACCTTGACCGAGCCTACATCAATAAGTTTTTAGCGGTGAAACCGTTCGCGGCCTGATGCCGATGCAGTCCGCCTCCGCCGCCGTAACAGCCAGAATTGATAAGCGATAACCACGGGCAACAATACCCCGAGCAGGACCAGAAAAGTCACCTGTGCCGGTATGCCACTCCCTCCATTGCCTATCGTCAAGCTGGAATTCGGATCCACCCAAGAGGGAAGAATGAAAGGGTAAGTCATCACCCCGGCACTTGCAACCAGGGCAGGCACGACGGCCGCGGCCAAGGCCCATACATGCTTAAATTTCTTGCGCCATGCAAGCAGCCATACCGCAAGCAGCAGCAAAACGGCAACAACCGGCGCTACCAATAGTGGAAAATGCGAGAAAAATTGCTCCAAGTAGGCTCCAGGTATACGGATAACCGAGGAGGTCAAGGCCAAGCCTCCCCCCCCTGTGGTGGAAGGCAACAGCCCCGTAGCCAGGGCATAGCCGGGCAACTGGGTCATCCACAAGGCCCCACCGGCAAAACCCAGCAGGACCCCCGCCCCGGAAACCAGCAGCAACACCCTCGCCCGCGCCGCCACGCACCCTTCAAAACGGGAAACCACCCGCGCGCTTGCAAGAAATACGCCAAGAGCCAGTGTCATGATTCCCGTGACCAACACCTCGTATGGGGTAAACCGGGTCATAAATCCCCCCCATAACAGGTGGCCTCTAGGCGTTATCCGCAGGGGGACACCGCTTACGGTAGCCCCGATGCCAATTCCCAACACCAGCAAAGAAAGCCCGGCCAGAAGCGCCCATGACCCATCCCACGATCTCTGCCACCCAGCCGCGATTCGTCGCCGTTGACCCAATCCGACCGAACCTACCACGAGTGCCAGAACGAGGAAAAGCAGCACCAACCAAAGCCCAGAAAACAGGCTGGACTTGAACAATGGCCACCAGGCACCCACTACGGCACCGCCCACGAGGATGAACCAGACCTGGTCTTCTTCGCTATGGCCTCCCGCCTGTTCCAGCAGCTCGCCGCGTTCGGTCCCATCACGTCCTAAAATTCTTAGCAACAGCGTAAGTCCCAGCGTTCTCACCATAAAAATACCCGCAGCGGAAACCGCCGCACCAAGTAGCAGCCACCAAAACAGGTTAAGCGCCGAAATTTCGTTCATGCCCCCCCCTTCTCGTTCTTGAGCGATTTTTCCACCATCGCCTTACCGCCGCTTCCTGCGACCAGATAATCCACGGCAGACTTGATCTGATCGATATTACAACTGCCGCACCCACCCTTGGGCGGCATGGCGCCAATGCCATAGAGCGCGTTTTTATATAAGTGGGGTAGGCCATGCTTCAGGCGTGGCGTCCAGTCCGCGTGATTTCCATAGCGTGGCGCACCGGCGGCGCCGCTCGTATGGCAGGCCGCACAAGATTTCTTAAAAACCTGTTCCCCAACCGTAAGGCTCACCACATCGCCCGATGATCCGGCTCCGCTGGGCGCCGATCCGGGACGGGAACCGCCGGTATGCGGTCCCTTCTCCCCAACACCCGGCCGACTATGTTTAAGCATATAGACAATCGCCGAGGTGATTGCCCGAGATGAGCAATCCTTGCATCCCCCCTTCGCCGGCATAATGCTTACCCCGTTCCAAACATTTGTATACAGTACGAACAGTGGCATTCGGCTCAACGCCCGCCAGTCATTGGTATTTCCCACGACCGGTGCCCCGCCCGCTCCGCTCGCATGGCAGGCTGCACAGCGGGTCTTGAAGGTTTTTTCGCCAAGCGCAAGGTTGACTTCGTTCATCACCACGGGACGGGGTCCCGGTGCCCGTTCACTCGATACGGATTGCAGATAGATCGCTACTGCACGCATATCGGCCGGGGTCATGAATTTCATGCTGTGATCGATGGCATCGAGCATCGAGCCTCGGAGTTGACCGCCGCTAAGCCCACGGGCCTGAGCGAATACCCGCATGATGGTCTGAATCGAAGACGGTGCGGCAGCCAGGGAGGTAATGTTGGGCGCCCATGTGCCACTGATCGAGGAACCCTGGAGGAAATATCGACGTTCGGAGCCACCCAGTAAGTTATGCGGCGTATGGCAGGCACCACAGTGCTCCGGTCCCGCGACGATGAACCGCCCCCGGTTCCACTCTGCCGAGCGTTTCGGATTGGGCTTGAAGGTGTCTTCCGCCGGCTTGAAAAAAGCAAACCGCCAGCTGAACTGTAGCCAGCGCCACCGGAACGGCGGTGGCATGTCCAGCGCTTTGTTTTTCTGCTCGACTGCGGGAATACGCCGGAGATATTCCCACATATCCCGGACCTGGCGCCGACTCATATTGTTGTAATAGTTGTAGGGCATAGCCGCAAACAGGAATCCGTGCGGGCTGATCCCGTAACGTACCGCCTGCTCGAATTGCGCGAAAGTCCAGTTACCGATGCCGGTCGCCTTGGCAGGCGTGATATTGGGTGAATAGATCGTGCCGAACGGCGTCTTGATCGGGAAGCCACCCGCGAACAGCTTGCCTTGGCGACCATTACCGTGATTGGTATGGCAGGCCAGGCAATCGCTGAGCTTAACCAGGTATTCACCGGCGGCGATTTCCGCCTTGAGGGTCGTACCGGCTCCAGGGGCCTCGACCCGGGGATAATGAATACGCGCCGAAGGAGAAGCCAATGCGATGATCGGCACCCAGCTCAGCGCCATCATTCCAAGAACCATCCCCCGCTGCCAGAACAACCGTGCCATCGCACTCATTCCTTGAGCTAGATCAGCATTTATTATAGTAGCTTACCGGATGGTTTGCCCGAAGAAGGGAGGGAGATCCCTCCCTCATCGTGCTGCAAATCGCGCACGCGCACGACATGCAACGTATTGGTGCCGCCGACTTTCCCGCGGAGCATACCCCGGGTCACCAGGATGACATCATCGGCGCCCACCGCCCCGCGCTCGAGCAACAGCGATACCACCTCCTGCAGCAAGGTTTCCGAGTCACTTGCTTCGGGAAAGCACAAAGGGGTAACCCCCCGACACAAACACAACTGCCGCCGTGTTCGTTCATGGGCGGTCAGGGCATAGATGGGGATATCGGCACGGCCACGGGAAAGAAACAAGGCGGTCCGCCCGGTTTCGGTTAGTGCCACCAGGGCCCGGATGCCTACCTGGTTGGCCAGGTAGATGGATGCCGCGGCGACCGCCTCGTCGATGCGACTGACCGAGGTAACCGAGAAACGGCCGACCTGGTAGATGTCTGGCTCGGTTTCGGCCCCGGCGCAGATGCCTGCCATGGCTTCCACCACCCGGACGGGATATGCACCAACCGCCGTTTCTTCCGACAACATGACCGCATCGGTTCCATCGAGTACCGCATTGGCCACATCGAGCACTTCAGCACGCGTCGGAACCGGACTGCTCACCATCGACTCCATCATCTGGGTGGCCGTGATCACCAGCGTATTATGCTCCCGGGCATAACGGATAACTCGCTTCTGTACTCCCGGCAGGTAGGCATCACCGATTTCCACGGCAAGATCTCCGCGAGCGACCATGACCGCATCGCTGGCCCGAACAATGCTCTCGAGGCTGTCCACCGCTTCGGCGCGCTCGATCTTGGCGACGATGGCCCCCTCGCCGCCCGCCTCGCGCAGCAAAGCCCGGGCCTGCTCGATATCCTCGGCGCAGCGCGGAAAAGAAACCGACAGGTAATCGGTCTGGAGTTCGGCGGCAAGATGCAGATCGGCACGGTCTTTGGCGGTCAGGGTTGCAGCCGCCAGTCCACCGCCGCGACGGTTGAGCCCCTTATGTGCCGAGAGCGTTCCCCCCGTTAAAACCCGACAATAGACCCGCGGTCCTTCAACCCGGCGCACCTGCAGGGTGACCTCCCCGTCGCCTAAAATCAGTTCATCACCCGGACTCATCTCTTGCGCCAGCGGCTGGTAGCTCACCCCCACGGCTTGCTCGGTACCGGCTTCGGCGTCAAGGCTTGAGTCCAATACGAAACCGGCGCCTGTCTCGAGATGCACCTGCGGAGATTGGAAGCCTTCAATACGGATTTTTGGACCCGCCAAATCCATTAGCACTCCGATATCCCGCCCCTGTGCCTCGGCCGCCGCCCGTGCCGCATGCACGCGCCGATGGTACTCGCCGGGCTCGCCGTGCGACAGGTTAAGCCGTACCACGTCTACTCCGGCAGCGATCATCTTCTCCAGCACCCCGGGGCGATCGCTCGCCGGCCCCAAGGTAGCGACGATCTTGGTGCGGCGCATGACCCGGGCTTATCCGTGCGCGGCGCGTTGTTCGAGTATGGCGAGCGCAGGCAGCTTCTTGCCTTCGATAAAATCCAGAAAGGCCCCACCACCCGTAGAAATATAGCTGACCCGCTCACGCATGCCGAACTTGTCCAGCGCCGCGATGCTGTCGCCGCCGCCAACGAGTGAAAAAGCCCCGCTGGCTGCCACTGCTTCGGCTATGGCCCGGGTCCCCTCGCCAAACTGATCGAATTCAAACACGCCCACCGGTCCGTTCCAAACGATGGTTTCCGCACCCTTCAACGCATCCTTGTACAAGCTTGCGGTATCGGGACCGATATCAAGGATCATATCTTCATTTGTGACCCCCGCCACCGGTTTAACATCGGCCTCGGCGCTCTCGGACAACTCCCAGGACACGACCACATCGACGGGCAATGGCAAATTCACGCCCCGGACACGGGCCGCCTCGATAATCTTTATTGCCTCGGGAACCAATTCCGGCTCATACAGTGAACGGCCGACCGGTTCACCCGCAGCGGCCAGAAACGTATTGGCGATCCCGCCTCCAACGATGAGTACATCACACTTGTCAACCAGGGAATTGAGTACTTCAAGTTTCCCCGACACCTTCGAGCCACCGACAATCGCGGCAAATGGACGCGCCGGATCCTTGAGCGCTCGCCCGAGCGCCTTGATCTCGTTCGCTAACAGGGGACCGGCACAGACTTTTGGGGCAAATCGGGCCACCCCATGCGTTGAAGCCTGGGCCCGATGCGCACTTCCAAACGCATCCATGACAAACAGATCGCACAGCGAAGCATAACGCCTCGCCAGAGGCTCATCATCGGCCTTTTCACCCCGGTTGAAGCGGACGTTCTCGAGCAGCACCGCCGTACCCGGCTCCGGCAACGGCGGATTCTGTAAATAATCGCGGATCAGCTCAACCGGGGTTCCCAGCAGGGTACCGAGGCGTTCGGCAACCACTGCGAGGGAAAATGCCGAATCGAACCGCCCCTCCTCGGGGCGCCCGAGATGCGACATCAACAAAATTCGTGCCCCTCCGTCCAGGGCCTCCCTGATTCCGGGTAAGGCGGCGCGAATTCGCGCATCATTTTCTATTCTCCCCTCACAAAGAGGAACATTAAAATCCTCGCGAATCAGAACCCGGCGCCCTGCCAAGTCCATTTTTTCAAGCGTATCGATATTCATTTGCTCAAAGTTTGCCGAACATTACGCAGGCCACATCCAGCATGCGGTTGGAAAAACCCCATTCGTTGTCGTACCAGGAGCATACCTTGAGCAGTTTACCCTTGGACTTGGTGAAACCTGCGTCATAAGTCGAGGAGTGGGAATCGTGATTGAAATCGATCGAAACCAGCGGGGCATCGTTATAGGCCAGAACCCCCTTGAGTGACCCCGCCGCCGCCTCACGCATCGCCCGGTGTACCGCCTCGACACTCACTTCTCGCGAAGTGATTAGGCTCAGATCCACAAACGAAACATTCTGGGTCGGTACCCGGATGGAAAAGCCATCCAGCTTGCCGTCCAACTCCGGCAATACCAGCCCGATCGCCTTAGCCGCCCCGGTGCTGGTCGGGATCATGCTTGTCGTTGCGGCCCGGGCTCGACGCAAATCCCGGTGATACACATCGAGCAGATTTTGATCGTTGGTAAACGCATGAACGGTATTCATGATGCCGCCTTCGATCCCGGCCAGATCGTGAATGATTTGGGCAATGGGGGCAAGGCAATTGGTAGTGCAGGACCCATTGGATATGATCCGGTGCCGGTCCGGGTCAATGATCCGGTGATTTACCCCGAAAACTACCGTTGCATCTACTTTATCCTTGGCCGGCGCGGAAATTAATACCTTCCCCGCCCCGGCCCCGATGTGCTTGGCGGCACCGTCACGATGGGTAAACAAACCGGTACTTTCGATTACCAGGTCTACCCCCAGGCGCCCCCAGGGTAGAGCCACCGGGTCGCGCTCGGCAAAGACCTGGATCGGATCTCCATTAACGACCAGTTGATCGCGCTCGACTCGAACCTCGCCTGGAAAACGGCCATGTACCGAATCATAACGGGTCAGGTGTGCATTGGTTTCGGCATTCCCGAGATCATTGATCGCGACTACTTCAATCTGATCGCGGCGGCCGCCCTCGTAAAGTGCACGCAGTACATTGCGCCCTATCCGTCCATAACCATTGATGGCAAGCTTGATCATGTTCTACTCCTTGGCTTATAAACAATCGAATCGTGTCACTTCATCCAGGCTCAACGCGCCTTAACCCGAGCGATGGTTTCGTGAACCGCGGCCACAACCCGCGTGGGGGTGAACCCAAGATCCTCGAATATCTCGGATCCGGGCGCGGATTCGCCGAACCGTTCTAGGCCCACGACTACACCGTCCAGACCTACAAACCGGTACCAAGACAGGGGAACCGCGGCCTCGACCGCAACCCGTGCCCGCAACGCTGGGGGCAAAACCCGCTCCCGCCAGTCCGGATCCTGGGCCAAGAACAATTCCTGGCTGGGCATGGATACCACCCGCGTCGGAACCCCTTGGTCACCAAGCGCACGGGCGGCGGTGACGGCCAGCCCTACCTCGGAACCACTGGCCATTACCACTGCCACAGGATCGTGTTCAGGCTCGTGCAATACATAGCCTCCGCGGCGAATCCCGGCAAGCTGGGAATCGGTACGTTCAAAGTGAGGCACCGACTGGCGAGTCAATACCAGCGTGGTCGGCCCATCCCGCCGTTCAATCGCATCCCGCCACGCAATCGCGGTCTCCACATCATCAGCGGGACGCCACACAACCAGCCCGGGCATTGCCCGCAGGCTGGCAAGATGCTCGATCGGCTGATGCGTCGGGCCGTCCTCGCCCAGGCCGATCGAATCATGGGTATAAACCAGGATCGTCGGGTAGCCCGCAAGCGCCGCCAGGCGCACCGCATTACGCGCATAATCGGAAAATACCAGGAAGGTGCCACCATAAGGAATAAACCCACCATGAGCCGCCAGGCCGTTGAGCGCCGCGGTCATGCCGAATTCCCGCACTCCCCAATGCAGATAATCGCCCTGCAGTCGCCCCGGATGAATCACCGTGGCCCGAGGCCAATAGGTATCGTTAGATGGGGTCAGATCAGCCGAACCGCCAACGATTTCGGGCAGGGCCGGCGCGAACACCCCAAGTGCCATACCCGAGGCCTTGCGGGTGGCTTGAGGCTTGCCCTCGCGTGCCACCCGGGCAATGTAATCGGAGGCGGTTTGTGCCCAGTCCTCGGGCAACCGCCCTTTAATTCGCCGCTTCAGTTCGGCCGCCAATTCCGGGTATTCCCGCTCATAGGCAAGAAAGCGCTCATTCCAGTCCGCCTCGAGCGCCGCCCCCCGTTCACGGGCATCCCAATCGGCATAAATCGCCTCGGGGATTTCAAAGGGAGGAAACGCCCAGCCCAGCGCCTTGCGGGTGGCGGCCACCTCTTCCGGTCCGAGTGGGCTGCCATGAGCCGCGGCGCTACCTTGCTTGTTCGGGGCACCGTAACCGATGACGGTCTTCGCGAATATCAGGCTGGGGCGGCTGGTTTCCGCACGCGCCTGTTCCAGGGCCGCCTTTACTGCTTCCGCATCATAACCATCGACAGGGCCCACGGTATGCCAACCGTAGCCTTCGAAACGCTTGCGGGTATCGTCACGAAACCAGCCCTTGACTTCACCGTCAATAGAGATGCCATTATCGTCGTAGACCACGATCAACTTGCCCAGGCCAAGCGTTCCGGCAAGCGAGCCCGCCTCATGCGATACCCCTTCCATTAAATCGCCATCCCCGCAAAAGACATAGGTAAGGTGATCGATAAGGTCATGTCCGGGGCGATTGAATTGCGCCGCCAGCAACGTTTCCGCCAACGCCATGCCAACCGCGTTGGCAAAGCCCTGTCCCAACGGACCGGTGGTAACCTCCACCCCGGGGGTGTGTCCATATTCAGGATGCCCCGGGGTCATGGAGTGCAGTTGCCGAAATCGACGGATCTCGGTCATCGGAAGATCATAGCCGGAAAGGTGCAATGCCGCATAAAGCAGCATGCAACCATGTCCATTGGAAAGGATGAAGCGGTCGCGATCAAACCAGTGCGGATTGGCCGGATTATGGCAAAGGAAATCATTCCATAACACCTCGGCGACATCGGCCATGCCCATCGGCATGCCGGGATGCCCGGATTTTGCCTGCTCGACCGCATCCATCGCCAATACCCGGATTGCATTGGCCCGCTCGCGTCGTGTGGCCATCACACACACCCCCGATGACAAATTGATAAGTTCTATTGTCCTCTGAGAGCCCCCGGCAGGGCAACCGGGCACATCAAAAAGCCCGGTTTCAAGCTCTTGCGCTCCCGACGATATAAAAACGGGCGCACCTCAACATCAGAGATGCGCCTCGTTTCCATGTCTCCCGTCAGGGTAGTTTTACCGGTTTTACGACAATCGGTGTACCCACCGGAAGGGTTCCGAATCCAGCCGCGTAGGCTTTTTGGTTATAAAGCTTAACCGCACTCCGAAGACGCCCGTTAAACTCATCGAGGTAACCGGTAAGCCGTTTCTGAAACTGCATCATCAACCGCCTCTGTTCGGCGTTCGGCGCCTGATTCGGACCTTGATAGTTTACCGTTTGATAGAGGCCATACAGCCGCTCGCCAAAACGGGAAACAAAATGCAGCCCGTCTTCGGTCACGTTGTACTGGCGCTTGGGATTGTAGAAATGCATAGCCAGTGCCCCAAGCTGCCGCTTGAGTTTTACGGCCGCCACATGAACGCCCGCGGCGGGACTCGCAGCCGCGGCCTTGGCGCTGGAGGCGATCGTCCGATCTAGAGACCCGTTCATCGTGTGTACCCGCTCCAGCATCTGCACCGCGGCATTCACCTCGTTACGCAGCCTCAGGGCCGCCCGGAGACCCGCCTGCCGGGTCGCCGGCGGGATGTGCAGCCGCGGATCGGGCTCGACCACTACCGTCTGCTCCGCACTCAACTTGCCGACACTCACCTTAACCCGGTAAGTTCCAGGCAGGACGAGCGGTCCGGTGGGCCCCCCACCCCGGTTGAAATAGGATTCCTGCTTCATAAACTTCGGTAATTTCGCCCCGGCATAGCGCATGTTCCATGCCAAGCGATTGATTCCCGCCTTGCCCGGGCCATGAAAACTTGCAACCGGGTTGCCCTCACGGTCGAGCACGCTGATGGCAGCCGGACCCTTGGGAGGTTTCACCGCCGACTTGGCCGGCTTCGCAAGCCAGTAAGCCAGCATCGGACCGCTTGCTGGATTGGGAGCCATAAAGGCCTGCGGTCCGCCGCCCAGGTACTTGCCATAGAACTTCGTCCACTCGATACCGGCAGAGGCGGCAAACAGATGGAAAGCATCTTTAGTCACCGCCGGTTCCCAGTCCTCCAGCGCCTGGAGATTATCGAACACCCACAGCCCCCGGCCGTGAGTAGCCAGCACCAGATCATGCGGGTGGCGAGTAAACTTCAAATCCCACACGGGCATGGTGGGAAGATTTCCCGTCATCCGCACCCAGCGGCGCCCATCGTTAAATGAAAAATATAATCCGGCGTCGGTTCCGAGTGCCAGCAGGCCCCTGCGGTTCGGATCTTCCCGTACTACGAAAGCGGGATGATTCCCGGGCAGGCCGCGATTGATCCGGGTCCACCGGCGCCCGTAATCGGCGGTCTTGAATATATAAGGCCGGGAATCGCCCAGCATGTGCGCATCCACCGTCAGGTAGGCAGTGCCGGCATTAAAGGGTGAGACCCCGATCTGGTAAATGCGTCCCCACCGCGCTGCGGCCGGCATCGGGGGTGGTATCTTCTGCCAATGCTTGCCGGCGTCGCGAGTCACCCAGACCAGCCCGTCGTCGGTTCCCACCCAGATCACCTTGGGATCGGTCGGGGCAATGGAAATCGACAGGATCGTGTCGGTGTTCTCGGCCCCGGAGATGTCATGATTGACCGGACCGCCGGCAAGCGGCTGATGCGCCTTGATGTCACGGGTCAAATCGGGTGAAATCACCCGCCAATGGATACCGCCGTCGGTAGACCGGAACAGTACGTTGGCACCCAGATATATCGTACCGGCAGCAGTCGGCGAAACCGCGATCGGGGCCGCCCAGTTGAAACGGTACTTCAATTTGGAGATGGGTACCGTATTGGCCGTCGGCGTGTACGGCCGCAGGCTCAACGCGGTCAGGATCCTGCGGTTCACCCGCACGATGAAACCGGTCTGGGAATCGGCATAAACGAGATTCGGATCGCTCGGAGCAGGCACCGCATAGACACCATCACCTCCAACCGGACTCCACCAGGCCGCACCCGCAATGCCCCGGTAACTCAGGCTGTTCGACGGGCCGCAGGCCGCATTGTTATCCTGCAATCCGCCACAGATTCCGAAGGGCTGGGTGTGGTCGATCGCCACGGTATAAAACTGCTCGATCGGCAGGTTATCGAGATAACGCCAATGTTTGCCCCCGGTCACACTCACGTACACCCCGCCGTCGTTACCCTGGATAATCCGCTCGGGATTGCTCGGATCGATCCAGATCGCATGATGGTCCACATGTACTCCACGGTCGATCACCCGCGAGGTCTTGCCGCCATCGGTGGATTCGCGCAGATGAAAGCCACCGAAATAGACCTGGTTAGGATTGGTGGGCGAGACCTCGATCACACTGAAATAAAAGGGCCGCACATCGATCGCATAGTTGTTGCTCACCTTGCGCCAATGTTTCCCCATATCGTCGGAACGATACAGCAGACCGTGTTTATTAGCCATCAGGGCATAGACGATATTCGGATCCGACGGGGCGATCGCCAGCCCCACGCGATTAGTGGGAACATCCTGCGGCAGGCCGTGGGTCAGTTTTTTCCATGTGCGGCCCCCGTCGATCGAGCGCCAAATGCCGCCCGCGGTGCTCCCGTTGACCAGGGTCCACGGCTTGCGCTGTACCGTCCACAGGCCGGCGAACAGCACGTTGGGATTTTGCGGATCCATCACCAGGGCACTGGCACCGGTGGTGTCGTTGACATACAGCACTCGCTGCCAATGTCCACCGCCATCGGTGGTCATGTAAATTCCCCGCACCTTGCCCGGCTTCCAGACATTGCCCAACACCGCCACATAAACGATGTCGGGGTTCGTGGGGTTGATTACAATCTTCGCGATTTGCCCCGCATCCGCCAGGCCCTTAAAGGTCCAGTTTTTGCCTCCATCCGGCGAGAAATAAACGCCGTGCCCCGTGGTGATGTCATTGCGCGGATTGGCCTCTCCGGTCCCCACCCAGACATCGTTCGGATTCGATGGAGCAAGCGCCACGGCTCCGACCGAGGCCGAATCGCCGTGTTTGAACAACTCGTGCCAACTATCGCCGCCATTGGTGGTCTTCCACAGCCCTCCGGCAGCTGCACCAACGTAATATACCTTCGGATTCCCGGAAATTCCCACAACCGAAGTGACTCGCCCGCCGGAAACCGCCGGCCCGAGATTACGCAATTTGATGTGCGTAAAAGGGCCCGCATACGGTACCGCCCAGGCGATAGGTTCCAAGGCAAAAAAAGCAAAAGTCGCCGCAATAAGTGCAACCGCAAGGTTAGATCGACGCATGAAACTCTCCGTGATGGCAATACACCGTCCGGTGGCGGTGCAAACAAAATGCCCCCTCTCTCCATATTCAAGAGGGAACCTGACAGACGCTGACTTGGATTCTAGCGCGATCTTGCCCCGAGTGCCAATACGGGTGCCGGATAAAAATCAGGGTCCTTCTTCGATCTCTTCCGGTAGAACCACAGCCTGAACCCGCTCCAAATATGCGCGCGAACCCGAAGCCGGCAAGGCACTGCGCACGGCTGCATACATGATCACCAGGCTGAAAATCGCAATTAACAGCATATCCCACCCCAGCGGGATCAGCCCGTGGCCCTCCATGCTGGTAGGGCCGAAGCGCGAAAGCAACCACATTCCGGCGAAGTAGGGAAAGACCCACCACGCGTGACGCCACCCGAGTTCGGAGACGGATCGGCGTTGCACCAAGAAAAACCACAGGATGTAGAGGCCGAACAGGACGGCCAACAGGATGAACATAAAGTTATTAGTTGGAAATCCCGCCCAGAAAATGATCCAGTTCGAAGCAATAAAGGCGGCCGGAGCAATCCAGCGCGCCGCCTTAAGCCGGAACGGGCGCTCGGCACCGGGGAGGCTGCGCCGCAGGATAAGCAGCACTACCGGCCCGATACCGTAAGAGAGGACAGTAATGGAAGAGACATACCCCACCAATTTTTGCCACGAGGGGAAGGGGAAGAAAAACACCGCGCCGATCACGAAGGTCGCGACCAGGGCTATCCACGGTACACCGGAGCGATTGAGCCGTTCAAGCGGCTTGGGAGCACTGCCCATCTCGGCCATCGCCATCCCGAGGCGCGAGGTATTGGTGGAGTAGATAAGCGCCGTACCCAGCGGGGAAACGATGGCATCGAAATACAGTACCCACGCCCACCAGAAAGCCCCGACAATAATGGCAATCGCGGCCAGGGGACCGGCCATGCCAACAAAATTCAATGCCGCCCAGCCATGCGCCACATCGGACGGACGCAAAGCCAACAGAAAGGCAAACTGCAGGCCGACATAGATTATTGTGGAGACCAATACCGATCCGATCACGGCAATCGGGATATATTTCCCGGGATTGCGGGTTTCCCCGCCGAGGTTGATGGCCAGACGAAACCCCAGAAAGCTGAAGATGATCCCCGCCGTGGAAACCGCAGTCAGCATGCCCGCCGGATCCACGCTACCAAGCTTGAGCGTCAAGTTACCGGGATGAAAGGAAAAAATCATTAGGATTGCGATGGTGGCTGCCGGAACCAGCAACTTCCACCAGGTCGCGGCATTGTTGATCCACAGTACCAGTTTGATTGCGAAGAAATTAATTGCCACCACTAATGCCAGAACAATCGTCGCAGCGATAAAGCCCACATCGGTCAGCATGTGAGTATGGGGATTCAGCAAAAATGGCCAACTGGCAGGCCAATTGACACTGGCATAGGTAAGAATCGCCATCACCTCGATAGGTGGGGTCACCACACTGGAAAGAAACAGAATCCATGACCAGATACGCCCGACCAACTCACCGTGGCCGATGTGACTGATGTGAATCAAGGCCCCGCTTCGCGGCAACATGGTCGCGATCTCGGCATAGACGAGGGCCAACAGCAGCACCACCGCCCCTCCGATCAGCCAGGAGATTACACTCCAGGGCCCGGCTTGTTGGGCCGCGTACATGGCGCCAAACAACCATCCCGAGCCGATAATCCCGCCCAGGCTGAAGTACAGCAATCCAATGATACCGGCATCGCGTTTGAGTGATACTCCCGTCCCTGCCATAATTTTCTCTCCCTGTATCCCGATTCAAGGATCCGGTTTACCCGGATCATCTCGACACCGTATAGTAAGACATTTCCCCGCACGGTTCCATGGACGCCATCCGCATCCGCGGCGCACGCACGCACAATCTGCAAGGATTCGATCTCGATATCCCGCGCGAACGCCTGATCGTCGTCACCGGGGTTTCGGGCTCGGGAAAGTCCTCGCTCGCCTTCGATACCCTCTATGCCGAGGGCCAAAGACGCTATGTGGAATCCCTCTCGACCTACGCGCGTCAGTTCCTCTCCCTCATGGTCAAACCCGATGTGGATGCAATCGAGGGGCTGTCACCGGCGATCGCCATCGAACAAAAGACCGGTAGTCACAATCCCCGCTCCACGGTGGGCACGGTCACCGAGATCCATGATTATTTACGCCTGCTTTTCGCCCGAGTCGGAACCGCACGCTGTCCTCATCACGGCACGGTTCTCGATGCCTGGACCGTCTCGCAGATGGTCGACACGCTGCTCACCGAGAGAGCCGGCGAACGCATCCTGCTGCTTGCTCCTATTATCAATGCCCGCAAAGGGACTCACACCGACCTCCTGGAAAAATTCAGGGTCCAAGGCTACACCCGGGTGCGAATCGACGGCCGGGTAGTGGAACTCGATACCCTGCCGCTGCTCGATCCCCGCCAAGCCCACGACATCGAAGTCGTGGTAGATCGGCTGCGTATCCACTCCGATCACCGCACCCGGTTGGCCGAATCAATCGAAATCGCCGTCACCCTAGCCAATGGCCGGGTGCGCATTGCCGGCTATGATCTCCCGGCATCGGAGCCACAGTTGTTTTCCACTCGCCACGCCTGCCTGGAATGCGGTTGGAGCCTCCCGACCCTGGAGCCAAGATTATTCTCCTTCAATGCTCCGAGCGGTGCCTGCCCCGCCTGCGGCGGCCTGGGAAATGAACAGTTCTTTGATCCGGCCCGGGTCATCGCCCAGCCGACCCTGTCGCTTGCCGGCGGTGCCATCTCCGGTTGGAGCCGCCGCAACCCCTACTACCACCGGCTTATTTTAAGCCTCGCCTACCACTACGGTTTCGATGCGGAAACCCCGTGGGCCGACCTGCCCGAGAAGATCCGTCAAATTGTGCTCTACGGCAGCGCCGAACAGATCATCGAGTTCAGCTACCTGTCGGCGGACGGAAAAAACTATCGTCGGGCCCACCCCTTTGAAGGGATTCTGCCGCTACTCGAACGGCGTTACCGGGAAAGCGGCTCGGCGGCCTCGCGAGAGGAACTCGCGCGGCTGCGTTCAACCCGCCCTTGCACGGTTTGCGGCGGCAGCCGCCTCGGCGAGGCCGCCCGGAATGTCTTTATCTCCGAAATGAATTTACCGGCTATCAGCGACCTGGCCATCAGTGAAGCCCGCGGCTTTTTCGAGGGTCTGACCCTACAAGGCCGCCGCGCATCCGTCGCCGCGCCTATCCTGCGTGAAATCCGGCTCCGCCTGGGTTTTCTGGCCGATGTCGGCCTGGGCTATCTCACACTTGCCCGCAGCGCGGGCACCCTATCCAACGGCGAGGCCCAGCGGATACGGCTTGCCAGCCAGATCGGCTCGGGACTAACCGGCGTCCTGTATGTACTCGACGAACCATCGATCGGCCTGCATCAGCGCGATAACCGCCGCCTGCTCGACACCTTGATACGCCTGCGCGACCTAGGCAACACGGTGATCGTAGTCGAACACGATGAAGAGGCGATCCGCTCGGCCGACTTCGTCGTGGACATGGGCCCTGGAGCCGGCAAACAGGGCGGGAGAATCATTGCCAGCGGCTCCCCGACACAGATCATCGCCAATCGGAACTCGCTTACCGGGGACTACCTGTCCGGCCGCCGGAAAATACCCGTCCCCCGCACCCGCCGCGTCCCCGCGCCCGGGCGGTTACTCACCCTGCGCGGGGCCGGCGGCCACAATTTGAAGAATCTTACGGTCTCGATCCCCCTCGGCCTGCTGACCTGCGTAACCGGTGTCTCCGGCTCGGGAAAATCCACCCTGATCATCGATACCCTGCTTGCGGCCGCCGCCCGGGCACTCAACCACGCTTCCGCCAATCCGGCCCCATATGCAAACCTGGATGGCTTGAACCACCTCGACAAAGTTATCGCCATCAATCAAAGCCCCATCGGGCGCACCCCCCGCTCCAATCCCGCCACCTATACCGGAATTCTCACCCCCCTGCGCGAACTGTTTGCCGCAACCCCCGAGGCCCGTGCCCGCGGCTATAAACCGGGACGATTTTCATGCAATGTTCGCGGAGGCCGCTGCGAGGCCTGCCGCGGCGAAGGATTGATACGGGTGGAGATGCATTTTTTACCCGATCTCTACGTCCCTTGCGACGTTTGTCACGGCAGCCGCTACAATCGTGAAACCTTGGAAGTACGCTACAAGGGGCGCAATATTCGTGAGATACTGGACATGATGGTCGAGGAGGCGAGCACTTTTTTCGCCAATGTGCCGATATTACACCAGCGCCTGGAAACCCTCCGGGCCATCGGCCTCGGATATATCCAACTGGGACAAAGCGCCGTCACCCTGTCCGGCGGTGAGGCCCAGCGGATCAAGCTCGCCCGCGAACTGGCTCGTCGCGATACCGGCAAGGTTCTCTACATCCTCGATGAGCCCACCACGGGGCTGCATTTTCACGACATCAACCAACTGCTTGGCGTTTTGCTGCGCCTGCGCGATCGCGGCAACACCATTGTCGTGATTGAACACAATCTCGATGTCATCAAGAGCGCCGACTGGGTCATCGATCTAGGCCCGGAAGGCGGGGCCAATGGCGGTAGAGTGCTGGCCTGCGGAACCCCCGAAACCGTTGCCGTAGCCGCAAACTCCTACACCGGTGCCGAACTTGCGCGGGTACTGAACCCCGAGCGGGAAACGACATGAGCTGGCAGGCCCCGCTCACCCTGATCGTCATCGCCCTCAGCATCGTCGGCTTGATCCGGGTTCGCCAGGCTCCTGAACTGGTCTTGCTCGCCGCCCTGGCGGTCCTGACTCTCGCGGGCGCACTACCCCTTCAGCAGGCCTTCGAAGGCTTTGCCAACGAAGGCCTGATCGCGGTTGCCGCCCTGTATGTTGTCGCCGCCGGACTGCGCCATACCGGGGCGATGGAGGCCCCCGGGCGCTGGTTGCTTGGTTCTCCCCGGGGAATCGTCAGCGCGCAGCTGCGGCTCATGTTGCCCACCGCCGCCATCAGTGCCTTCATGAACAATACGCCGGTGGTCGCAACGTTGGTTCCCACCGTGCTGGACTGGGCTCAGCGGCGCGGCCTTTCGCCTTCCCGCCTGCTGATGCCACTGTCCTATGCGGCCATGCTCGGCGGGGCCTGCACCCTGATCGGGACCAGCACCACCGTGGTAATCAACGGTCTGCTGCTCGCTGAAGATCCCACCCAGGGCATGGGGTTCTTCACTATCGGCCTGATCGGGCTGCCCGTTGCCGTCGCCGGCTTGCTCTACCTGGTGATCTTCGGTCGCCGCCTGCTTCCCGACCGTTCGGGGCCGCTCGCCAATCTCACCGATCCCCGGGAATATACCGCTGAAATGCTGGTGCCGAAAAATAGCCCGCTCAGCGGAAAAACCCTGGAACAGGCGGGACTGCGCCACCTTCCGGGTCTGTACGTTATCGAAATCGAACGGGAAAGAGAGATCATCCCCGCCCCGGAACCCCAACAAACCTTGAAGGCAGGCGATCGCCTGGTTTTTGCCGGAATCGTCGAGTCCGTCGCCGATCTGCAGCGCACCCGGGGACTGGTACCGGCGACCAATCAGGTGTTCAAACTCGATACCCCGCGCCCCGATAGGCGCCTGATCGAAGCGGTTATCGCCCCGGGAAACCCGGTGGTGGGCAAGAGCGTTCGTGAAGGCGAATTCCGCTCTCGCTACGCCGCGGTGGTAATCGCGGTAGCCCGCGCGGGCCGGCGCGTACACGGCAAGATCGGCGATATTCGGATCTCCGTCGGAGACACCTTGCTTTTAGAGGCTCCCCCGGGGTTTCTGGCCCGACACCGGCATCATCGGGACTTTCTTCTCCTGCGTCCCCTGGCCGAGCCCGTGGTGCCGCATTACGAACGCGCCTGGATCGCCTGGAGTATTCTCGGTCTCATGGTCGGGACAGTGACATCCGGGCTGATTTCGCTGGCGCCGGCGGCGCTTGCCGCCGCGGTTCTCATGGTCGCCACCCGCTGCGTGGACATGCGCAGCGCCCGGCGCGCCATCGAGCTCGATGTCATATTGCTGATCGGGGCCTCGCTCGGGCTCGGCACCGCCCTGGAACAAACGGGTGCGGCCCAAGCCATTATGGCCCCGTTTCTCGCCTTTGCCGACTCCCCGCTGGCGCTGCTCATCGCCGTCTATGTCTTCACCGTTCTGCTATCGGCCGTAATCAGTAACAATGCCGCGGCGGTACTGGTGTTCCCAATCGCCTACGTCGCGGCCACCCGGCTGAATGTCCCATTCCCCCCCTACGCCTTGGCCATTGCCCTTGCCGCCTCGGCCAGTTTTGCAACCCCCATCGGCTACCAGACCAACCTCATGGTATATGGCCCGGGAGGATACCGATTTGCCGACTTCATGCGCCTCGGTTTACCCCTGAATTTGATCGCGGGCTCGGTTTCCATCTTCCTGATTCGCCAACTTTGGCTAAGTTAACCCTCCCCCCCGGCAACGCCGGAGCCAATTCTTCACTCAGGGACTACGAGGTCAAGAGGGTAATAAGGGTAGAGTAGAGAATAAATAAGGGGTCTATCTTTGTATGGCGGATTCAACTTTGAAGTGCAACAGGGATGTTGAAGAATACTTCATGAGGTGTTTTCGCGTCCAGGGTTTTTCGGGGCCGGTGATTGAGTTTGTCCATGACCTGCTGTAGCTGCTGCTCGGTGA
>Ga0256829_1000480_pt1 | contig 40047 bp, 41 predicted proteins | sample 131447metaG_FD_185979 | JGI IMG/M metagenome (GOLD analysis project Ga0256829, IMG submission 185979) | Hydrothermal vent microbial communities from Lau Basin, Pacific Ocean - 131-447 | ecosystem: Environmental > Aquatic > Marine > Hydrothermal vents | place: Pacific Ocean: Lau Basin | collected... | reverse complement strand
AAGTAGAGGAGAAGTAATGACAGGTAAAATAGTACAAGTCTTGGGTCCAGTAATTGATGTGGATTTCACAGACTATCTGCCGGAGATCAATGAGGCACTGGAGACAGTATATACATTTGACGGTAAAGAACACAGACTGGTTTTGGAAGTTGCAGCACAGCTCGGTGACAACAGAGTAAGAACAATTGCAATGGATATGAGTGAAGGTACAGTAAGAGGACAGGAAGTCAAAGCGACCGGTGCTCCGATCAAAGTACCTGTAGGTGAAGAAGTACTCGGACGTATTTTTAACGTTATCGGTGATACTGTTGATGATGCAGGCCCATGTGAAGCAAAAGAGTATTGGTCGATCCATAGAGATCCGCCGCCATTTGATGAGCAGAGCACCAAAACAGAAGTATTTGAAACAGGTATCAAAGTCGTTGACCTACTTGCGCCGTATGCAAAAGGTGGTAAAGTCGGACTCTTCGGTGGTGCGGGTGTTGGTAAAACCGTTATCATTATGGAGCTGATCAACAACGTTGCAATGAAACACAGCGGTTACTCAGTATTTGCCGGTGTTGGTGAAAGAACACGTGAAGGTAATGACCTTTACTATGAAATGAAAGAATCCAACGTTCTTGACAAAGTTGCACTCTGCTACGGTCAGATGAGTGAACCTCCGGGAGCACGTAACCGTATTGCACTTACCGGTCTTACAATGGCTGAGTACTTCCGTGACGAGATGGGTCTCGATGTTCTGATGTTCATCGATAACATCTTCCGTTTCGCACAGTCTGGTTCCGAGATGTCAGCACTTCTTGGACGTATTCCTTCAGCGGTTGGTTATCAGCCTACATTGAGTCGTGAAATGGGTGCGCTGCAAGAGCGTATTACATCTACGACAAAAGGTTCGATCACTTCTGTTCAGGCGGTTTACGTACCTGCGGATGACCTGACTGACCCTGCACCTGCATCGGTCTTTGCACACCTTGATGCGACAACGGTTCTTAACCGTTCAATTGCGGAAAAAGGTATCTACCCTGCGGTCGATCCTCTTGATTCAACTTCAAGAATGCTCGATCCTCAGATTATCGGTGAAGAGCACTACAATGTAGCGCGTGGTGTTCAGCAGACACTTCAGAAGTACAAAGACCTTCAGGATATCATTGCGATTCTGGGTATGGATGAACTCTCTGAAGATGACAAACTGGTTGTTGAGAGAGCGAGAAAGATCGAAAAATTCCTTTCTCAGCCGTTCCACGTTGCTGAAGTCTTTACAGGAAGCCCAGGTGTGTATGTAACACTTGAAGATACTATCGAAGGCTTTAAAGGGCTGCTTGAAGGTAAATACGACCATATGAATGAAGCGGCATTCTACATGGTAGGAAATATGGCTGAGGCTATTGAGAAAAACGATAAGATCAACGCTAAGTAAGCTTAGTTCTTGTCTGATAAAGGATATTTATGGAACTAATGAAGCTTGAAATCGTCACACCCAACGGTGTGATCTTTGATGACGAAGTCCGACAGGTCACGCTTCCCGGTTCTGAGGGTGAGTTCGGCGTGCTTCCAAAGCATGCGACACTTGTCTCTCTGCTCCAGGCAGGTGTGATCGAGATTGTCAAGGCTGACGGATCGAAAGTGGCTGTGGCGATCAACTCCGGCTATGTCAAAGTAGACGAAGAGAAGACTACCTGTATCGTGGATGGTGCCGTAGCGCTTTCCGGTGAAGATACAGACTTGGCTCAGGCACTCAGCGAAGCCAAAGAACTGCTTAAAAAAGCGGAATCTTCGAGTACAGTGATTGCTGCAGCGGTAAGCAAAGTCGAAAATATAGGGAAATCTCTCTAATTTGGGCACACTTCTTCACTACTTCACAGGCAGCAGTGCGATCACGATCTTCGTGCTGCTTGTGCTTTCACTCTATTTTATTGCAACGTTTTGGATTTTTCTTGATCGTTACTTTCTTTTAAAATCACGTATCGCTGCAGAGGCACGCTCTCTCAAGTCACTCTATACAGGTCAGTCAAAATCAGTGGCTACCAATTCACTTATTTTTACTTATCTGGCACGCGTGAACAAACCGAACAAAGCAATTTTGGAAGCAGCAGTTTCCGATGCTATCCGTGTTTCTACCAAAGGTTTGACATGGCTTTCCATTATTGCATCAACTTCTCCGTTCATTGGTCTATTTGGTACGGTCATCGGGATTCTTGAAACATTTTCCGAACTCGGCGGTCAGTCTTCGGCATCACTGAATGTTGTTGCACCGGCCATTTCGGAAGCACTGATCGCTACAGCGGCAGGTATCGCTGTAGCAATCTTTGCTTACACCTTCCATTTGATTTTGAAGCGAAAGGCGTACGAACTCTCTTCTTTGCTGAACTCACAGTCGGAAGTCATTCTTTCCCAAACCGAGGCGTAGTGTGTTTTCCTGGGATGACAATCCGGATTTGAATATTACACCGCTGGTCGATGTGATGTTGGTGCTTATGGCTATTTTGATGATCACCGCCCCTACCATCACATATCAGGAGCAAATCGATCTGCCGGAAGGCTCCAAGACAGTGAAGGTAGTCAAACCTAAAACATTGACGATTCGTATGGATAAGAACCGGAAAATATATCTCAATAAAGAGACATATACTTTGGCAACCTTTGCGGATGATTTTGTCAACCAGTCTTCCAAGCTTGACAAAAACAGTGAAGTCTATATTCGTGCTGACGAGCGACTCCAATACAAAGATGTAATGTATCTGCTCAAGACTGTCAAGGCAGCCGGGTTTCAGAAGGTTTCTCTTATTACCCTATGAAAGAGAAAAACTTGAGGCTTATCTGGGGAGTGGTTGCTGTAGGTATCTATCTCTTTGTGGTTTCTTTGCTGCTGCTATACTTTAATTATCATGATTCGGAAACAAAAAAGCATTATGTCAAGAAAGATGAACATCGTATACAGGTAGGGCTAAGCGCACCTCGAAAGAAGGCGCTTCCCAAAAAGCATAAAAAGAAAGAGAGTAGAAAAAAGCAGGTAAGCAAGCCGAAAAAAGTGCACATGAAACCGGCAAAAAAAGTGCAGAGTCATAAAAAAGTGATCAAAGAGAGACTGGTTAAAAAGCGTATCAAACGAAAAGATATCAATGCAACCAAGCTGAAGCGCCGAAAAACAAAAGATCTTTTTGCTTCCATCAAAACACCCAAAAAGAGACCAGTTATCAAAGTTACCGACAAACCGATCAAGCGTAAACCCAAAAAGCAGCTTTTTGAGATGAAAGATGTACCGATGTCAGCTTCAGAGAGAATTAAACATTCACTCAAGAAGCAAAAATCCTATGACAGTGGTGTTGAGGACAGTTATCTCGCGAAAGTACAGGAGATGCTTGAAGCGTGGCCAGCACAAAGTGATTTTGCTGGAGAGAAGGTGAAAGTACACTTAAAAATCGATCCGACCGGACACTTTGAATTTGAGATCAAGAGACGTTCACAAAATCCGGCATTTAATCAGGCATTGACAGAATTTCTTGAACAACTTCAGGAGTTTGGTTTTGGCCCGCACAGAGGATCACGCACCTATCTTTTTGAAGCTGAGTTTATAGCAAAAGATTAATTGTCTCTGAGTGTGACGTAGTGAGAAAAGAGAGGCTCCCGCAGTTGCGGAAGCCTAAAAAGATGATTACTCTGCTTCGATGGTTCTGTCGTAGAGTTCCTGAACCGGTCTTTCGTTGTCGACATAGTATTTTCTAAACGCTTCAATTTGTGCTTTGGAAGCTTCGACAGGCTGCTTGAGCAGGTACCACTGTACATTCTCGGAACATGGTGGTGTTGTCAGAGAACCGATGTAGTGGTAGTAGTGCTGCGTATCTTTTGGCAGCAGGCTTTGCGGATCGATCTTGATCTCTTTGCCTACATTGTTAATGATCTTGTCAAGCACAGGGTTTTTCTTTCCTTCTTTGAAGAAAACAGCAATGACAGCCAGCTGCTTTGTTTTAGGGTTTTGGTGTACAAAGTGTGCAACCATGTCATAGCGTTTTCCGTTGACGGTATGTTCACTTTTCCCGTGAAAGTGGAACTGCAGGAGTCTGAATTTTTCGCCGTTGAGTTCGACAGTACCGCCGACTTTCGGTGTAACTTTGATGGAGTGACCATTGTCGATGACTTTCGCCATTGTATGGACATCTTCATTAAGATGCAGCTTATAAGTAGGTTTGAGGCTGACAGTTTTTCCCGGTACGATATTGATGGGTGACTGCGCATGACCTCTTGCGCATGTTTTGCTGAATTCGCCCCAGTGTGTCGGTCCGTTCTGACTGTAGTCCCAGTGTTTTTTGCCTTCGTGTTCATGTGCTGTTGCAAACGTTGCCAGCAGTGATGCTGCTGTAAGTGCCAAAGTGATTTTTTTCATGGGTTCTTCCTTGTGATGGATTGTGTTATACCTAATAATTATAGATGAAATAGATTGAAGATAGTGTAAGATTGGTTAAATAACCGGTCTCAAATGCAAAAAAACAGGATATTTTTTAAAAAAAATCAAAGTTATTCAATTATTCTCATTGTATAAGACAGTTTGGTTAAATATAAAGTTTCATGCTGTAAAATATAAATGTTTAAACATTTCTGCACAAAGCCAAACTGTCTGTGAGGACAGGACGGAAAGTTATGGGTCTTCTCTCCGAAGATCGCCAGGCTGCTCAGAACATCATACAAAATAATTGCATTGTTACGTAATAGACATTTTAAGGAGGAGTATTGTGAGTAAAGTAGTAGTGGCCGTATTGGCATTTGGGACGTTGGCTGTTGCCTCGGCGTATGCAGGAGGAGATATAGTACCTGTGGAAACAACACCGGCAGTTGCAGAAGAGACAGGTGTATTTTATGGCGGTCTTGGTATGGGACAGCTTAGTGTAAAAAATGATTTCAGCAGGGAGGAGATCGATGCAACGATGGTAGAACTGTCACTTGGATATCAGGTTTCTTCCTATTTTGCTGTCGAGGGGCGTTATGCGCTTGGCTTCAACACAACGTATGATCAGGGAAATATAGTAAATCCTGTGCAAATCTATGACGGAAAAGTATCACATTGGGGTGTCTACTTCAAGCCCCAATATACTATGGGTGATTTCAGCCTGTATGGTCTGTTAGGTTTTGGACAGGTACGCTTGAATGACCTGCTTGGCGGTAATGCTGTTGAAGAGGGCTTTCAGTGGGGGCTGGGTGGCAGTTATGCTGTTACGGAACACTGGAATTTTTACGGAGAGTATCTTTGGCTCTATGATGACAAAGGGTTTGACTATGTTGCCAAACAGGCCAATGTAGAAGTGAATGCCTGGACTTTCGGTGTCCAGTACAGATTTTAGGAGGAGAAAAGATGTTAAATAAAAAATTTATATTTGGGCTGAGTGCATTGGCCGTCACATTGATGATATCAGGATGTACCGGCTCCGGCTCCGGTGAATCAACAGAGTATACATTTTCGGGAGACTTAAACTCTGGAAATACAAGGACAAATGTAAAATCAGCGAAACCTGTATGTGTGACAAATGATACATTATTTATAGGTGAGATAGGTAATATCTCACACTCAAGCACCTCTCGTAATATTGCGATAGATTCAGATGGAGTGATCTATATTGCTTATCATGGTCAAAACGGGATTAATGTCATTCGAAGTGTTGACGGTGGAGAAACTTTTTCAAATCCTATACAGATAACATCTGATGATTATGAAGTATCTATTAATGTTTCAAATGATCACACAGTGTATTTGGCTTGGGTAGATAATGCAAATTCTATAATTAATATAAGTACAAGTCATGATAAAGGTGTAACCTTTGAAAATCCAAAAGTAGTAGGTTCTACACCAACGGGAGGCTTTTTTGGAAATGACACACTTCACATCGCATCAGATGAAGAACATATTTATATTGTTACGACAGGTGGAACAACATTATATGTGAGCCATGATCATGGCTCAACATTTTCGGAAGTAAATATAAGTCAGAATGGTAGAGCTTTTGCTGATGTGAGAGTTGACAGAACTACGCATAAGGTTTATGTACAGACGGATGATCCTACAATAAGATACTATGTGAGTACAAATCATGGTGACACTTTGAGTTCGGAAAGAGTACCGGGGGGAGCTATTTTTTATTCTACAACAGCTTTTTCTGGTTATGAGAACGGGGCATACCTTTTTGTAAGTGGTATTAATACAGATGCATATCGTATCGACTTAGATGCTAATACATCTGAAGCGTTGGTATTTGGGGATAATCAAGTAGATATGGGACGTTCATTGGCAGCCGACAATATTGGTAATGTTGTGGACGGATATCAAAAAACGGATGCGAACGGTACAACATCATCTTATTTTGCGGTAAGTCAAAATATTGGCGAAAATTTTGATGCAGAAGTGAAGGTTGATGACAATACAACCGATATAAGTGTTGCGATAGATTCGCCATGTAGAAATGTTGTAGTTGCTTATATGAAAGATGATAAAGTTCATATTAATACGTATGTTGGTAAATTAGCAACAGAGTAAATAATGTGAGATTAATATACTAATTACACATAAAACATCGCCGACATATACCCCACTACAGAATGTGTGTCACCGGTTTCGGCGGCACTGGTTCGGTAGTCAAGCAGCTTACTGTGGAGTTTGAGGGTTTTGGCGGCAAGTACCATGGCTTTTATGCCGGTCTCTCCGCATGCTTCACACTTTTGCAATCTGTTGTAGTCGAGGTTTTGAACACCCAGCAGACAGTTTCTGTCGATGGCTTCAGCCTCTTTGAGGGGATGGAAGTGGCTGAGGTCGGAGCTGATGATGAGAGCGTTGTCTTTGTCCTGGAGCAGGGCTGTGATGATGTTCATCAGGCTTTTCGCGGGAACATCGCCGTAAATGAGTTCGATGACCTTGCGGTTGGGGAAGTAGTGTTGTAAAAAGGGCATCTGTACTTCGGTGGAGTGCTCTTTGGCGTGTGCCTGTGGTATGAAGCCGATGTTGAAGCGTTTTGCCAGAGCGAAAAGGTAGGGGGTGTCGATGTCAAGGTTACCGCAGGGGGTTTGGTAGTGTTCAAAAAAACTGCCTGATATTCCTTTGAAATAGACATGGTGGCTTGGGCCTATGACGATGAATCGTCTGGCTTTGCCGGATGATAGAAAACGGTAGGCGAAGTTGGCAGTGTACCCGCTGAAAATATAGCCTGCATGGGGAACGATGACAGCTCTTGGTATGATTTTTCTGGTTTTGGGTGAAATTTCAAGTGTATCGAACTTTTGGTTGAAGGTCCGAAACATCGCTTTGAGCTTTTGGCAAGAAGCCGGATAGAAAGTACCTGCCACCGCCATTTTACGAAATGTTTCCATGATTGACTCCTTTAATACCCAAATCCCCTATTTGGGTTAAACGTTTTGTTACAATTTTACCACAATTGTATGGTATGATTACGGCATTCGATCGTATGAATTAATAGTGTGTTAATGCCATGCTGATACAATGTACAAAGTTTTATAAAAGCAGCCTCTTGTGTTGCTTAAGAAAGGATTGTTGTTGCGTTTTCTCTTACTGTTTCTGCTGACCCTTAATCTCTTTGCCGTCGATGCGACGCTGACCATTGAAAAAGACGTTGAACAGCGTACTAAAATTGCGGTAGAAGACGACTCTCCGCTTCCAAACGAACGCGCATTTAAGATTTTCCTTTCCGACTTGAAGATCTCGGGGCATTTCCTGGCAGACGATATGCACCGTCAGGGAGATTTTACGACAACGGTGATAGATCCGGCGCTGAAGTCCAGAGAATATCTGCTGAAATTTTCAATGTCCAGGGCACAAGGAACGAAACTCTCTGTCAAACTCTTCAAAACGGCAAACGGTACGATGCTCTTTAAAAAGAGTTACGCCATCGGCTCTTCTGCAAAAATGCCTTTTCTCATTCACAAAGCGGTCTATGACATCAATGCTGTACTCAAGTACCCCTCCATTGACTGGATCAACCGTTATGTGGTTTTTGCACGCTATACGACACCCAAACACAGTGAGATTGCACTTGCAGACTACACCTTTACCTATCAGAAAACGATTATCAGAGGCGGTTTGAATCTCTTTCCTAAATGGGCTGACAGTCATCAGCGCAGCTTTTACTATACTTCTTTTAACGGTGTGGTACCTACGCTGTACCGTCTGAATATCTACAGTGGTGCCAAAAGCAGGGTGGCTTCTTCGGAAGGGATGATGGTTTGTTCCGATGTCAGCAAAGACGGCAAAAAAGTGCTTTTGACGATGGCACCAAACGGGCAGCCTGATATATATGAACTAAACCTGGCAACAGGTGAAAAGACGCGCGTGACACGTTTCAACGGTATCGATGTGGGTGGAAAGTATGCAGAGAGTGAAAACAGTGTTGTGTTTGTCTCCAACCGTCTGGGGTACGCCAACATTTTCAAAAAGCCTATTCACGGTTCGGCCGTTTCTCAGGTGGTGTACCGCGGGCATAACAACAATGCCTGTGATGCTTTCAACAATAAAGTTGTTTACGCAAGCCGTGAGAGCAGCAGTGCATTCGGCAACAACACATTCAACATCTATTTGACATCAACCGACGATCCTGCCTCACGGCCATTGACAACGACAGGCAGTAATCAGTTTCCGACCTTCTCTTCCGATGGTTCGGTCGTACTGTATCTCAAGCAGCTTGGCGGCCGTACTTCGGCAGGGTACATCAACCTCTATTCAAAACAGAGTCAGCTCTTCCCTGTGAACGGGAATAGAATTCAAGCAATTGACTGGTAAAAGGATAACACAATGAACAAAACGATTTTGACACTTTCCACACTGGCACTGTTGATGCTCAGCGGCTGCGGACAGCCTGCTCCGGGCGGCATTGGCGGCAGCAACATTTCTGATGCGGATACGGTCAGTATTGACGAGGGGCGCTACGGCAACAACGGTACCTACAACAGCAGCAGCGACGGTTTTCAGTCGGTCTATTTCAACTTTGATGACTACACCGTCCCAGGCAACCAGGAGGGAGCCATTTCCAAAGATGCAGCCAATGCGCAGCGTGTAGGCGGAAAGATAAAAGTTGAAGGAAACTGTGATGAGTTTGGTACTGATGAGTACAACTATGCGCTGGGTCTCAAACGTGCCAAAGCGGTTAAAGATTCACTGGTGATGCAGGGGATTCAGGCCTCACGTATGGTACTTGTCAGCTATGGTGAGAGCAATCCTGCCTGTACGGCACAGACAGATGCATGCTATGCACAGAACCGAAGGGTAGACCTTCGTCTGGTGAAGTAAATGCGTAAGCCGATGGTAGCCATGCTGCTTACTGCAAGTGCACTGATGCCGCTTGGGGCAAGCAGTGACCTGGCAATGCAGAACCGTCACACCCTGATGCGTCTGCAGCAGATCGTGATGGAACAGAATGAGCGCATTGACGGACTTACGTCACTGATAGAGGGGCTCAATGCACAGATTGCACAGCTCAAAGAGGTGCAACGGCATCCTGCGTCTTCCTCAGATAATAATGAAACAGTTGCATTGATCAAAGAACTTGGTACGATGATCGACAAGATCAACAGTACCTATGTCAGCAAGGCTGAGTTAAAAAGAATATTGGGTTCGAAGATGCCTGAAACAGTGAAAACGGGTTCCACAGCTTCGGCAAAGCAGCCTTCTTTAAGTCAAACAGCACCTTCGAAGCTCTACAGCGAAGGGGTACGTCTCTTTGTCAAAAAACGCTATGACGAAGCGCAGAAACGTTTTGCCATCACTGCAAAAAAGGGCTACAAACCGGCTGCTTCCAATTACTATCTTGGTGAAATCTCCTACTATACAAAAAGGTATGACGATGCCCTCTTTTACTATAAAAAGAGTGCAAGTCTTTACGATCAGGCAAGCTATATGGATGTGCTGATCCTGCATACGGCGATCTCTCTGGAGAAAACGGGGCAAAAAGAAGAGGCAAAGGTCTTCTTTCAAAATGTGATCGATAGTTATCCTGATACTAAAGCGGCGTCTATTGCCAAAAAGAGATTGAAGGTTCTCTGATGCGTATATTTTGGAGGTTCCCACTCTGGCTGCTGCTGCCGCTGACGTTGCTGGCAGATATAGAGTATGACCCGAATGCGCCGATGGTACCGCTCACACATGAACTGGTACCCATTGAGAAAACAGTATTTGAAGTGGTGAACCTGAAAAGCGGAAAGAGCCGTATTGTTGACCTGACAGGAAGGGATTTTATTCTGGTTTCTGTCAGAGAGCCGGGCAGTGACGGCCGTTTTTATGCAGTGGACCGTGACGGCACGGTATGGTGGAGTGGGCCGGTTACTTCCGGAGCACCGCAGTTTCGGAGTCCGTCAGGTGTTTTCCATATTATTCAGAAAAAGCGCCATCATATGTCGACACTCTATCCTGAAGACAACGGGGTAAACAATATGGATTTTATGATGAAATTTACCAAATGGGGGCATGCCCTGCATAAAGGAAGTGTTGACTGGATGTCACATGGATGCATTCATATTGACCCCAAAGATGTGCCTGTTATTTACCGCTGGTCACACCGGGGTATGCCGATTGTCATTACCCGGCACAGCTATATGCCGTTTGCACGTCCTGATCTGCGCCGTATCTATCTACCTAAGAGATAGTGTTACTTAGAGAGTTCAAGTGCCTTCTGGTAGGCTGAAGCGATTGTTTCCATACATGCTGCACGTACCTTCTCTTTTTCAAGAGTGGCAATTCCCGCAGCGGTTGTTCCTCCCGGAGACATCACACTCTCTTTAAGCAATGCGGGATGTTCAGTCTGTACCAGCTTCCCAAACCCTGCGAAGAGACCGCGCATGACAGCCATGGCATCGTTGCGTTTGAGTCCCTGCTGCACTGCACCGTCCGCAAGTGCTTCAGCAATGAGGGCAAGATAGGCAGGGCCTGACCCTGCCAGTGCCGTAGCGATATCAAGCTCTTTTTCACTCTCAAGCCAGAGTACGCTGCCTGCACCGCGCATAAGTACTTCGGCTTCTTCACGATGGTCGGCATCGCCTGTAAGGGTGGTCATAGAAGCACCTACCGATGCGGCAAGGTTTGGCATGGCACGAACAACCGCTTTGGCTTTCAACTTCTTTTTGAGTTTTTCCACGGGAACCCCTGCAAGTACGGAGAGAAGCAGTTTCGCCTTGCCTTTGAGCTGTTTTGAAATACTCTCGAGATTACCCGGTTTGACACAGAGAATGACAGTTTTGTCTGTCATGTCAAATTCGTCGATGAGGTGTTTGTCACAGGATTTTCCAAGGGTCTGTTCGAACGCTTCAAGTTTTTCCATGCTGCGGCCGACCACTTCAATGTTGTATTTTCCCTTGAGGCCTTCAGCGATGCTGCGTGCCATATTTCCGTTTCCGATGAATGTAATGGTCTGCATGTTCCCTCACTTTTGAATGAATTGGAAAGATTATACCATTATTAGGTTTTATTTGTTAAAATCAGACAACTTTAAAAAGGCAGGAGAGCCCATGGAAACGTTTTTACAGGAAGCCAAAGCATCGAGCAGGGTACTTTCAACATTGAGCGGGAGTGAAAAGAACCGTATTCTCAAAGCCATGGCAGAGAGACTTCGCGAGGAGTGCGGTACCATTCTTGAAGCCAATGCGGTCGATATGCGTAACGCCGAAGCAAATAATCTGACTTCGGCACTCAAAGACAGACTCTTCCTGGATGAAAACCGGGTTGAGGGAATCGCAAAAGCCATAGAGGAGATCGCCGCACTCAAAGAGCCTGTTGGCCGGGTGCTTGACGGCTGGTATGCCGATGCAGGGTTTAAGATAGAGAAAGTGACTGTGCCTATCGGTGTGGTAGGCGTTATTTATGAATCACGCCCGAATGTGACCGCTGATGTAGGGGCACTTTGTTTTAAAAGCGGCAATGTCGCTATTTTAAAAGGCGGCAAGGAGGCTGAACACTCCAACCGTGCCATTGCAAATGTACTGCAAAATGTGCTTGAAGCAAACGGATTGCCAAAAGCGGCTATTGCGCTGTTGCCTGACAGCAGCCGTGAAGGGGTGGCGAAGCTCATCAAACAGGACAAGTATGTCGACCTTATTGTTCCGCGCGGCGGGGAGGCACTCATCCGGTATGTAAGCGAGAATGCGACCGTACCTGTGGTTAAACATGACAAAGGGCTTTGCCATACCTACGTGGATGAGGATGCAGACTTTGACAAAGCACTGAACATTGCTGTCAATGCCAAGTGCCGCCGTACGGGCATTTGTGGAGCGCTGGAAACACTGCTGGTTGACAGTGCTATTGCAGAAGAATTCCTGCCGCAGATTAAAGCTGCCTACGATGCACAGGGAACAGAGATACGCGGGTGTGAGCGAACACGGGAAATTATCGAGGCCCATGCGGCAACTGAAACGGATTATGCAACCGAGTATCTTGAAAATATTTTGACCATTCGTGTTGTTGACGGGGTTGAAGCAGCCATTGCGCATATTGAAATCTACGGCTCGCAGCACTCTGAGGCAATCATTACGGAGAACTACACCACTGCAGAGACTTTCCTTAATGAAGTTGATGCTGCCTGTGTTTACCTCAATGCCTCAACACAGTTCACCGACGGCGGGGAGTTTGGTTTTGGTGCGGAAGTGGGCATCAGTACCAACAAGCTGCATGCCAGAGGGCCGATGGGTGTCAGTGAGCTTACCACCTATAAATACAAGATCTATGGTCACGGCGAAACACGTTCTTAGAGTCCCAACTCCTCCATGCAGGCGACACAGTACATTGACTCCGGCATCAGCCTGAGCCTCTCCATGGGAATGGGCTCTTCACACTCTTTGCAGATGCCGTACTGGGGTGAATCGATCTTCAGGTAAGCGTGTTTGAGACGGTTGAGGCGTTTGTTTGCCTCTTCGTAACGCTGGATATGAATACTCTGATCGAGCTTAAAGTTCAGATGGGCGACCTTGTCGGAGGGGCCTTCACCTTTTTTGGGGTAGAGAGCCTTTTGGATAGCCAGTACCTCATCACTCAGCTTTTCTATCTCTTCCTCAATAATAGTTTTGAAGTGTTGCTTCTCTTCTGTTGTCATTGCATTACATCCTTTTTTTTGTTTTGCTGGTTGCCGTTGCCGTGAATGGATTATCGGGCCAGTAATGTTTTTTGTATTTGCCTCTGAGCTCTTTTTTGACCTCACTATAGGTATTTTCCCAAAAACTTCTAAGATCCTGTGTGACCTGTATGGGGCGATGTGCCGGAGAGAGCAGGTGCAGCATCATATTGACTTTCCCGTTGAGCAGAGCAGGGGTATCTGTAGTGCCGAACATCTCCTGCAGACGTACAGCCAGTATGGGCTGCCGAGGATTGGTGTAGTCTATGGCGATCTGGGAACCTGACGCAACACGGTACTTGGGAGGCGCAAGCTTTTCAAGCAGTTGTATTTGCCCATAATCGAGTTGCCTCAAGAGCACAGTATGAAGATCGATGCCTTGAAGCTCACGGATAGATGTCATACCTTCTGCATAGGGAGCCAGCCAGGTCTGTATATGTGCAAGCAGCCACTGGTCGGAAAGATCCGGTACTGCCTCTCCGTGAAAATGCAGAAAATTAACCCTACGTTGCAAAAGACGTGCCTCTTTACTCCACTGAAGCACATTAAGCCCCAAATGTCTGACTGCTTCGAACAGTATGTCCATAGCCTTAGGCTCATTAGAAACGGAGAGAGGTTTTTCCGAAAGGGTGATGCTCCCAATAGAGCGTACCTGGCGCACTTCGACACGAAGCTGTGTATCGTTCCATTGTAGTTTTTTTGTGGTGATAATACTGTTTTTGAGGTGGGTCTCTATCTGTTCCTGTGTCAGAGGTGCCGCGGTATGGATATATGCGTTGGTTGACTTTGCATCAAGTTTTCCGACAGCGAGAAACTGCGACTGGGCAAGAGGATCGTTTGGTGATATTTTGGCTTCCTTCCCATTACTCAGAAGATAGGCCGTCTGGTTTTCACGGCGCTGCATAGCAATACGCTCCGGATAGGCATAAGCGAGCAGAAGACCCATATGAGTTGTATCGAGACGCTTTTTGGAACTGGGTTCGAGATGTTTCGCACTGGCAATGAGATGGCGGCACTGTCCTATACTAATATCAGTGTTTTCAGCATCGCCGCCATTGGCAACGCGGTGCAGAAGGCTGATGCGTTCGGTAATGTCGCTACTTGGGTAGGCAGCAGGAAAAATATCTTTTTCTGTCAGTACGGTTGCCAGAAGAGAGGCTTCATAAGCGAGTCCTGCCTGTTGTGCCTGAATCATCATATGCGAGAGCCTTGGGTGCAGTCCAAAGCAGCCCATCTTTCGGCCATGGGGTGTGATTTTTCCGGAGGTGTCTGTTGCACCCAGTTGCACAAGCAGTCTTTTCGCATGGGCAATGGCCTGAGCCGGCGGTGTGTCCATCCAGGTCATCGCGCTGATATTGTCCGTGCCCCAGAGGGTAAGTTCGAGTACCAATTGTGTCAAGTCTGCCTGAAGTATTTCCGGAGTGTCATGTTTGGCAAGTATCCGTGTACGGTGCCATAGATGGAAGGCTTTCCCTGCCTGCAAACGACCTGCACGACCTGCCCTTTGTGTCGCTGCATCTTCTGAAATGAAGATGGTTTTCAGGCTGTCCATACCGGTGAAGGGGTTGAATTGGGAGACATTTTGCAAACCGGAGTCGATAACAATACTGATACCCTCGATGGTCAGAGATGTCTGGGCAATGTTGGTTGCAAGTACGATTTTACGCATACCTTCAGGTGGCGGTTCGATTGCTTCAGTTTGTCTTTTTTTGTCGAGTGTCCCGTAAAGCGCGCTGACACAAAGGTTTGAATGGTGCGATTTGTGTAATATATTTTCAAGATGTTTGATCTCTCTGACACCGGGAAGAAACACGAGAATATTGCCTTCCTCCTCATGCATCACATTTTCTATGAACGCTGCAATGTATGCAGGCAGTTCTCTGCGTGAGGGCTGTGTCTGTCCGGCTTCAAGGTAGTGGCGTGTGACAGGGTAGCACCTTCCTTCACTTTTAATAACGGGCGCATCGAGCATCCTGGCAAGCATATCGGTATTGAGTGTGGCTGACATGATAAGTATTCTCATATCTTCACGAAGGTGTGTCTGTGATTCAAGTGAGAGTGCCAGCGCCAGGTCAGCATGGAGGGAGCGTTCGTGAAATTCGTCAAATATGATCAGTCCGATATCTTCGAGAGCCGGATCATGTTGAAGTTTGCGTGTGAGTATCCCTTCGGTAACAATCAGTATACGGGTTTTTTTATTCTGTACAGAGTCCATACGTACCTGATATCCGATGCGCTCCCCAATCTTTTCTCCCAGCATATGTGCCATGCGTGCGGCACTGGCACGGACTGCCAGACGGCGGGGTTCGAGCATTATGATCTTTTTCCCTTCAAGCCATGGTGCATCGAGCAGTGCAAGCGGCAGAGCCGTGGTCTTTCCCGCACCCGGAGGTGCCTGAAGGATTACACGGTTTTGCGTCTGCAGCGCTGTTTTGACTTCAGGAAGAACATGGTGGATGGGCAGGGATTTCATGGGGGCATTATAGCCAATGCAAACTCAGAAAAAACAGATACATGTTAAGCATTGGTAAAGTTTGCTTAGATAGAATAGCACCAAATTTAACATTAGGAACATTTCATGGCAGTTAAAGCTGAAAACAGTGTAGTAGGTATTGAATACGAAGTCAAAGAAGCAGGAAGCAACGAGATTGTAGACAGTAACAAAGGGGCACAGCCGCTTGAGTTCGTAACAGGAAAAGGTCAGATCATCCCAGGTCTTGAAAAAGCACTTGAAGGTATGAATGAGGGCGAAAGCGCAGACATTCTTGTCAAAGCGGAAGATGCATACGGCGAAGTGAACCCGGAAGCGGTACAGACACTTCCTATCGAGCAGTTCGAAGGTGTAGACCTCAAAGAAGGTATGACACTCTACGGTCAGGGTGAAGACGGACAGACTGTACAGGTTACTGTCAAGTCATTCAACGACAAAGAAGTCACTATCGACTTCAACCACCCGCTTGCAGGAAAAGACTTGATGTTCTCTGTCAAAGTACTCTCTGAAAGAGATGCAACCGATGAAGAAGCGGCAACCGGTCAGGTTGGCGGTGCACATTGTGACGACGGTTCTTGCGGCTGCGGACACTAAATCTACCGGCATCTCTGTGCTCGGAGATGCCATATACTAACCTTTATTCTTCTTTTCTCTTTCCTTAATTTCACCTAAACGTTACTATTATTAATTTTGTGTTACTATGCTTTCATCAGTAAAGGGGAGACATGAAAAAGATAGAAAAATTCTTTGATATCAGTATGGTACTGATGACCATCTACTCTGCCCTTGAGAATGTGAGGGAAGAAGAAGAGATTGAGCTGGTATTCGACCTTGATGCAACAATTCCAAAAGAGTTGCGGGGTGATGTCGAGTCTGTTACCCATATGTTGAGCCAGCTGTTGGTGTTTATTTTTCAAAATACGCATAACCGTGAAGTTGTCCTTAAACTGCGTGCCCCCAAAGATTTTCTTTATGAAGAGTCTATTACCTTTTCTGTAGAAGATACCGGTATCAATGCACAGAAGGCCCGCAGTTTTTTTGAAGCAAGACTGAAACCGGTACTGGAGCGCCTGGACGGAAAAGCTTTTTACGATGAAGAAACCCAGACTATTGCAGTTTCTATTCCTTTTAAACTCAACGATCTTGGAAATAGACGCTATTACCGACTTCCGGATATCAGTATGCTGGGTAAGAAAGTATTGCTTATCTGCAAAAGCCGCGTGGTAGCAGAAAGTCTTAAAAAGATGTTCAGTTATTTCCTCTATGAAGTGGACGTTGGTGCAGACGAATATAAAAAACATGGCAGTAACCTTGCCCATTATGACATTTTTGTACTTGACAAGTCCCTGTTGACCGAGGGGATCACTTCTTTGGTACAGAAGGTACAGGAAAAATATCCTCTCAAATTTGTCATTTTACAAGATGCCAACGATGTGGAGTTGCTCACTGCACCCTATGTCTCTGCCTATCTGGTCAAACCGGTTATGCAGGAGAGTGTATTTGAGTTGATTATTGCGCTCTTCGAAGAAGACGTTAAAGAGCGTAAGATCCGTCAAAAGGCCGGTAAGCCGTTCATCAATATGGAACGCTATATTATGGATGCTTTCAAAAAAAGTGAAGAAGCATACATGGAGATGGAGAAGATCAAAGAGCAGATGGCTCCTGTGCAGAATCATCATGTACTCAAAGACGAGGAGAAAAAAGTTGACGAGGATGATCTTTTGGTTCTCAATGTCACGGCAGGTATGGAAAATACCAAAAAACTGGGTTTGAATTACAGTGATGAACTCAAAGGATTTTGGGAAAAATTCAACAAGTCAGACATTTATCTTCGTGATATTGCAAAAAGCAGAGCTGTATGGCAAATCAAGGAATTTGCGATCGACCTGGAAAAACGTGCAAGTGTCATTGGTGCAGAACGTGTCGCGAACCTTGCCGAGAAGATCAGTCTGATGTTTGTGTATGACAATCTCGATATGCTTGATGTCTACAGCCGTAAATATCATGTTGAGCTTGAAAAGCTTATGCGTGAAATTAAAAACTATCTGAAACACCGTTAAATCCAAAAATAGGGCATTTTGACACTTTTTGAGTCCAAATGTCCTGGATAGGCTATACTCTACTTTATGCAGCACTATACCGATGTCCAACTCTACTCTTTTGCTATTTTACTGCTTTTTTCGTTGCTCTTTTTATGGAAGCTCTGGCACTTTTTTGCACTCTCGGCATCACGACGTTACCTGAAACGTCATGCTTCTCTCAAGCGCCTTAAAAAGTTGAGTTGGAGCGAGTTTGAACATTTGTGCCGAATTGTGTTTGAAGAAGAAGGGTGGAACGTACGTGAAAATGAAAAGAAAGGTGCTGACGGCGGGGTGGATCTGTGGATGAAAAAACGGCGGAGCGTAGCGATTGTACAGTGTAAAAAGTATGAAGATGCACGGGTAACCATTAAAGTGGTTCGTGAAATGTACGGTCTAATGTATGAGTATGATGCAGACAGGGTATTTATCGTGACAACAAGTGAATTTACAAAAGAGTGCTACCGCTTTGTCGAGGACAAAACCATAGTACTCATCAATGGTAATAAACTTGTAGCACGTATGCGTCAGCTCTCTTCATAGGGTTCGAACTCTTCTTTGGCGACCCCGCATTCCGGACAGACCCAGTCATCGGGAATTGCCTCAAAGGGTGTTCCCGGTGCAATGCCTCCGTCAGGATCCCCCACTTCGGGATCGTAAATGTAACCGCAAACAGTACAGATATATTTTTGTGCCATAATATGCTCCTTTTTTTTAATATAACGTATCTCTGTGTATTCTCTGTAGAAAATCGTATAAAAATCAATACAATATAACAAAATATAAATTTTATAATATATAATACTAAAAACCAAAAGGAGAGGGTGTGGGAAAAGAGATGGTTTTCAATATCAATCATATGGTTCGGGGTTTGTATGACGCTTTAAGTGAATGTTGTAAAGAAGATGGATGGCCGAGAGTCTCTTTTCTGTTTTCCAAAACGCTACCAAGTGAACTTAAGGGTGATGAAGAAGCATTGATGCAGCTCTTTTATGGCACACTGTATGAATGTATCAGGCATGATTGTATGACTAACTTAATGGTAGAGCTTGATGCTCCTGAAGATTTTCTTTACAAAGAAAAAGTAGCCTTTAAAATTCTTAATGTTCCATTTCAGAAAAAAGAGATGTATGATTTGCTTAAAGAGCGTTTTGCACGAGAGCTTGAATCTTTGGATGCAGAGATGGTTTGTAATGAAAGAGAAGGAAATCTTGAAATTTATGTGCCTCTTTCTACTGCGGAACTCGGTGAACGGCGTCACTACCGGCTTCCCTCTTCTTTAATGCTCAATAAAAAGATCCTGCTTGTATTGGAAGAAAATCATGATGCTATGGCACTGACAAAGATGTTCCGGTACTTCCCAATGGATATCAGTCTTTCGATGAAACGCCTCAACCGGCAAAAATATGATATAGAAGATTATGATCTTGTACTCATGGACCGTACGGTAACAGATGAGAAAACCGTACAGAAAATAGAACAGATAGCGGAATCGTCCAAAACAAATATCGCATACTATGGTAAGTGTAATAGGTCGGATAACGCTGAAGAGAAGGTTGTGTTTTGTTTACCAAAGCCGGCAACCCAGGAAGATGTCTACACTCTGCTGATAGATGTTTTTTGGAAAAGCAAGCACAATCCGTAACTGTGCCTCAATGAAAAAATGGTAAAATACGGCACATCAACGAATAAAGGACATCTATGTCAGTAAAATGTGCATTTTTATTCCCAGGACAGGGCTCTCAGGCTGTTGGTATGGGAGAGGATTTTTTCAACAATTCCGACGTAGCGAAAGAGATGATCGAAGCGGCAAGTGAGCGGACAGGTATCGACTTCAAGGAGCTTCTCTTTACGGAGAATGATAAACTTGAAAAGACAGAGTTCACGCAGCCGGCGATTCTGCTGGTCTCGGCGATTGCCCACAGGCTTTTTGAAAATGAAATGCCTATCAAGCCGGTCTATGCTCTGGGACATTCACTCGGAGAATTTTCAGCACTTACTGCCGTTGGTGCACTCGATGCCATCGACGCGGTCGAACTGGTCAACCTGCGCGGAAAGCTGATGGCTGAAGCGTGTGAAGGACAGGATGTCGGTATGCTGGTTTCTCTGGGGCTGGATGACGAAACAGTCGAAAAACTCTGTGCTGAGCAGAGAGAGCAGGGCAAGAAAGTCTGGCCGGTCAACTACAATGCACAGGGACAGATCGTCATTGCGGGTATCAAAAGTGACCTGCAGGAGCTCGAGCCGATTCTGAAAGAGAACAAGGCAAGACGTGCGATGCTGCTGAATATGTCTGTAGCTTCTCACTGTCCGCTGCTTGAGTCCGCTACGGCACCGCTTGAAGCAAAGCTCGAAGAGGTGCTGCGTGACGAGTTTACCGCACCGGTGGTTTCAAACGTTACAGCTGAAAAATACAGCACTAAAGCTGAAGCGCTCGAGCTGCTGCCAAAACAGCTTGTCTCTCCGGTACTCTACAAGCAGTCCATCGCCAAATTTGACGATGAAGTTGATTGTTATGTAGAATTTGGTCACGGCGGCGTACTCAAAGGGCTTAACCGTAAAGCGACGAAGAAGCCGCATTTTGTGGTCTCGGACATGCAGTCTTTGGCAAATGCCATTGAAGAGATCAGTAAACTTGGATAAGTGATGAAAATTGCTATTATGGGCGCGATGCCCGAAGAGATCGAGCCGCTTGTAGACAAACTCGACAATGTCTCCATGACCGTCTATGCGGCCAACAAATACTACGAAGGCAGCTACAAAGGCCAGGAGGTTGTCGTAGCCTATTCAAAGATCGGAAAGGTGTTTGCGACACTGACTGCGACGATTCTGCTTGAGAAGTTTGGCTGTGATATGCTGCTCTTTTCCGGTGTGGCCGGGGCGATTTCGGATGATCTGAAAATCGGTGATCTTGTCATTGCCGACGGACTCTGTCAACATGACCTTGATATTACCGCATTCGGTCACCCTTACGGCTTTGTTCCTGAGGGAGAAGTCTGTATCCCCACCGACCCGAAGCTTCGAAGCATTGCCAAAGCGGTGGCAGCCAAAAAGGGATTGACACTCAAAGAGGGTGTCATCGCCACGGGTGACCAGTTCATTGCCGATGTGGAGCGAAAGACCTGGATTGGCAAAACATTCGATGCACATGCGCTTGAGATGGAGGGTGCTGCAGTAGCGGTGGTCTGTAACGCGCTCAATACGCCATTTTTCATTCTGCGTGCTATCTCCGATGCGGCAGATATGGATGCGAGTTTCAATTTCGATGAATTTCTTGAGAGTTCGGCGAAGATCTCAGCGGACTTCATTCTTTCGATGGTTGAGCATATTCAAGAAGATTGATACCATTAACGGTGCGTGAATACGCACCCTACGGGTTTTGATAATTAAATACACATGTTTGTAGGGTGCATATCCACGCACCAAAAAAGAGAGAATCTTGGAAAAAAGAAAAATAGACCAGAGCAAATCCATTCCTATGAGCCGCAAACTCCTTAAAGTTATCGGTAAGACCAATGTCGATTTCAGGCTCATCGGTGAAGGCGACAAAGTACTGGTAGGACTCAGCGGCGGAAAAGATTCACTTGCACTGGTGCATGCACTCAAACACATCCAGAAACACGCCCCGTTCAACTTTGAGTTTGAAGCATGTACGGTCAAGTACGGGATGCCCGATGAACATTACGACTACCTTGTGGCGCACTGCAAAGAGTACGGTATCAAACACACGGTGTATGACACCAACATCTACGCAATCTCCAACGACACCATCCGTGAAAATTCCTCTTTCTGCTCCTACTTCTCACGCATGCGGCGCGGCGCACTCTACTCGTTCGCACAGGAGGGAGGCTTTACCAAAGTAGCCCTTGGACACCATTTCGACGATATGGTCGAGAGCTTTTTTATGAATATGTTCTACAACGGTTCACTGCGTACCCTCGCACCCATCTACAAAACCGGCAAAGGCTTCCACCTGATCCGCCCGCTCATTCAGGTACGTGAACGCCAACTGAGAGATTTTGCGACACAGAACAACCTGCAGGTCATTGGAGACGAAGCCTGCCCCGCCATGCTCAAAAACGTTAAGATGCCCCATGCCAGAGCCTCAACCAAAGAGTGGCTCGCAGGCATGGAAAAAGAGAACAGAGAACTCTTCAAAATGCTCAAAGCCTCCTTCAAACATATCCATGACGACACCTTTCTTGATCCCAAGCGGTGGGACAGGGATGATATTTAGCATACATAAAGAAGCTTATGCGTCGTAAGGTGTGTAGCTACGCACCCTTCATGGGCTGTAGTTATTTGAAAAAAGGTCAGTAGCATCGCGTAGGGTGCGATATTTCGCACCTTCCAACCGTTTATAAAAACAATGTTTATTATCGGAATATACGTTAAAAGGTGCGTGATTACGCACCCTACGCGATATACTTAATAGCATTTGATTGTTCCAGATTTGTAAAAATTGGTTATAATTTATGTCATGAACTAAAGGGAGGGCATGATATGAAATTTTTGTATGAAAATGAACATATCCCTTCCGAGCTTGTACCTCATATTAGTGATAACAAATCCTTACATCCTTACTTTGAAAACAGTTTCAATGGTGTCAAGCCCAAAAATAACTGTGGTTTTTTGTCTGTGGATGGAGAGAGTTATTTCATTATTCCCAAAATTATCGATGCTGATAATGCCGATGAAACAAACCTCAATACCTTTATCTATATGCTTCTTTATGCGTATGATGTGCAGCTTAAAAATGAGGATTTGCAGCAGGGAGAGAGTGCAGAAGAGCGGCTTTTTGAAGTCTTTATCCGTATGTTTTCGGATGGGTTGCTGGATGAACTCAAGCGGGGTGTCTTTAAGCAGTATATCACGTTGCAGGAGAATCTGCGTGTGCTGCGTGGGAAATACCTTATAGAGAAGAACTTCGCCAATTTTTACCATCAAAATCTCTACTGTGAGTTTGACGAGTTCAGTATGGACAATACGTTAAATCGTTTCTTTCTCTACGCACTGCGAACCTTTCAAAAGGTAAGCAACTATCCGAACCTGCATCGGTGTGAAGCGATGCTGGATGAGGTGAGTTTTTTCAATGTCGATCTGAAGCGTCTGCATTTGCAGTTTGACAGGATGAATAGCCGATATGAAAAGAGCTATGAGATCGCAAGGATGATCATGGATCATCTTGTGCCACTTACCGGGAAAAGTGGTAAGAGAAGTTTTGCTTTTTTATTTGATATGGCAGAGGTGTTTGAGAAGTTTGTGGCAAGGTTGTTTAAAGAGATTGACACCACTACAAAAGTGCAGCATCAAAAGAACTTCGGCAGTCTGCAACTCAAGCCTGATATTGTGACCGATAGCCTCATCATCGACACCAAATACAAAAGTGTAAGTAGTCGTGACGAGCTTGCCACCCATGACAAATATCAGATGTTTGCCTATGGTACTAACTTCAAACAGACAAATGTGCTTTTGCTCTACCCGAAACATCATGTGGATGTAAAAGAGGATTTGGTATTGGGTAGAGGGGATGATGAGATATATTTGAAGATGCGGAGTTTGGATTTGGGGTATAATGGCGGGTATGAAGGGTTTGGTGACGAGATGAGAAATAGAATAGTGGAGGTTATTTATGGCGGTAGATAGAACAAGATATAATTTTAATGGGAAAACAAATTTAACAAAGAAAGCATTGATTTATGAAGTTGTCAAATATTTTTTAGAGAAAAACAATACCTCATTAGAAGAATTAAAAAAAGTTTTTTCAGAAAAGTCAGATTTTAACATTTCTATGTTTGTTACAGAAGAAGAGTATCAACATTTTAATGAGGATCGTAGGAGAAGATATTTTGATGAACCATTTGAAGTAAACAAGAAGAAAATATATTTGAGTAATCAATGGGGAGGAGATATTTTTCGAAACCTCTTAACAAAAATACAAAATCAATTACAATACACTATTCAAGAGACTCTAAAACCTGAGGAAAAAGAATTTAGAAGTAAATATAAACAATTTGTAGCTACTTTGCCTTTGCAAAATAGTGGTAACTATGCAGAATTTTATACACAAACACAACAAAAACTTTTTAAAGTTAACAAGAATACTTCCGGATCAATTGTTGTACGTGCCTTTACTGAGCAGGCATCGCCAATGGTTATTAGTGCCAATCAACTCTCTAAAGTTCTTTTTGAGAATGGTCAATATTTGTATAGTTCGTATGAACCTGTTTTGATTGAAAGAATTTTAAATGAGAACATTGTGAATCAAAATGAAATTCGGTATGAAGGGGAAATAGAATCAAATAATAGTCATGAATCAATAAAGAATATCATACTTTACGGTGTCCCGGGAGTAGGTAAAACACACAATATCGCAAAATTTATCCGACTGATAGAAGAGGGAAAATCTGATAATGAGATATTTTTAGAGATTCAAAATAATACAATCTCTGATAAACAGTTCACCGATGAACTAAAAGAGAGAACAGCATTTGTTACCTTTCATCAAAGTTTTGGCTATGAAGATTTTATTGAAGGGTTTCGCCCTAACAAAGAAGGGCAGATAACAATACAACAAGGAATATTCAAACAAATTTGTAGAAATGCAAGTGATAACCCTGATGAACATTATTATCTCATCATCGATGAAATCAACCGCGGCAATATCTCCAAAATCTTCGGAGAACTCATTACTCTCATAGAAGAAGACAAAAGAGACAGGCTTGAGGTAACACTCCCTTACTCCAAAGAACCTTTTAGTGTACCAAGCAACCTCTACATCATCGGTACCATGAACAGTACTGATAAATCGATTGCCCTTATCGATATAGCGTTGAGGCGACGATTTACATTTTTGAAAATGGAGCCGAAATCTGACTTGATTAAATACTCGAAAGCAAAGGCGATTTTTGAAAAATTGAACGAGTTTTTGAAAGAGAGGTTGGATGAGGATCATCAGATAGGACACAGTTACTTTATGAAGATTAAAAATGAAGATGATTTGAACTTTGTATTGGGCTACAAGATCAAACCATTGATAGAAGAATATTTTTATGGAGATAGAGATGGGTATGCAGAAGCAGAAAAATATTTGGATATTCGTTATAATACGAATAGTATGAATGAGACGGATGAACAATAATGACTCAGCAAGAACTTATTGAAAAACTGCAACTGTTAAAACCTGTATTGAAAGAGGAGGGGATTACCCTGCTTGGGATTTTCGGCAGTTATGCCCGCAATGAACAGACGCTGCAGAGTGATGTAGATATTTTGTATGACATTGACGATCCAAAGGCGTTTGCCAAACGGTTTGGCGGTTTTGGAGCGTTTTCACGGTTGGAAGAATTGAAAAAATATATCGCACAACAGTTAAATGCAGAAGTGGATTTTGTTGCAAAAAAAGGTTTGAACAGTGTGAGTAAAAAATATGTAGAAAAGGATCTATTGAATGTCTGATGATGCAGTTGAAGCAAAGGTAGAATATATCCAAAAAATGTTGTCAAATATTGATACTGTTTTGCAACGACATGGGGGCATTCAAAATGCTTTGGCAGATGAAGCCGAAGCAAGAGCGGCAATTATGCTTTCACTTATGCAGGTTGGAGAGACGATCGATAAGATTGAGGATGAGGTTCTTGAACAGTATGATTTGAAAGTAGATGCAAAAGGTGCTTATAGTGTACGTAATTTTATTGCACATGACTATGAGGGGGTTGATTTGGATTTGATTGCCGAAATTATCGAGGATAACCTTCCAGAACTGGCAAAAAAACTTGAAAAGCTAAAGGCATCCTTTGAGTAAAACAGATAGTTTTCAGTCAGAAGGAAATGGTCGCCTCGACAAAATCTTATCCAAAACCCTCGAAGTCAGTCGTAATCAGGTCGAAAAGCTCATCAAAGACGGGTTGGTGTCGGTCAATGGCAAGGTTGTTGTCAAACCAAGTTTCAAAGTCTCAGAGGGTGATGAGGTCGTCTATGCGTTCAAAGAGGCACAGAAGAGAGAGCCTGTGGAAGTGGACTTTGATGTAGAGGTGCTGTACGAAGATGAACACCTGATGGTGGTCAACAAGCCCAGCGGTTTGGTAGTGCATCCGGCACCTTCGGTCAAGGAGGCGACGCTGGTGGACTGGCTGGTGCAAAAGGGCATCTCGCTCTCAACCATCAGCGGGGAGGAGCGCCACGGCATTGTCCACCGCATTGACAAAGAGACTACCGGGGCGTTGGTGGTTGCCAAGACCAATGAGGCGCATGAGAAGCTCAGTGCACAGTTGCAGGACAAGAGCATGGGGCGCTACTATCTCGCACTCATAGACCATCCGCTCAAAGAAGATAGCATCGTCGACAAGCCCATAGGACGCAACCCGAACAACCGGCTCAAGATGGATGTGGTGCCGCATGGCAAAGCGGCAAAGACCGCCTTTGCAAAGCTGGCAACTTCTCCACACGATACGGAGCTGATCGCCGCAAAGCTCTTTACCGGTCGTACCCATCAGATACGGGTGCATTTAAACACACTTGGGCGACATATTCTTGGCGATGATTTATACGGGTTTAAGAGCAAAAGAGATAAAATCCCAAGAGTTTATCTGCACGCCTACCTGCTCTATCTGATCCACCCCGAAACAGGGGAAAAGATGGAATTTGTCGCACCTATGTTTGAAGACATGCGACACTATCTGACAAAGTATTTTACGTCTGAGAGCATTGAAGATGCCCTCGATCCTTCCAGGCTAAAAACACGTTTTGCAGTGAAGGTGTGATAATTCACATATAGTGTTTGGATACAATCTCCACATTATTACAAGTAGGATACCATGCCCCATATCAAAGTCAAACCGTTTGAACACTCTATAGTCGACAAAGCTATCCCCAAGAGTGAACTGCTTACTTTCCGTGCGAAAGCACTTAACCGTGGTGATGAACTCTGGGGTATTGTACTTGACAATGAGGAGTTTCTGTTACAGGTGAAGTACTACGACGATGAGGTACTCATCAAGTATGACAAAGTTACCCGCCCGTTAAAGGTCAATCTGCTCAAAGAGGCGCTTGCAAGGGTGGCTGAGGAACTGGAACTGGAGATACTCTCTTCCAACATTGCCCAGCACAAAGAGGTACGTTATGCCTCTGCTTATGAAAAGAAAATTGAAGATTTTTATGATGTTTCTTTTCCCAAGGAGAAAGTCTGTGTTGAAGTGGGATTTGGTTCGGGAAGACACCTGCTCTATCAGGCGAAAAAGCACCCTGACACGCTTTTTATAGGACTTGAGATACATACCCCCTCGGCACAACAGGTGCTCAAACAGATAGAGCTGCAGGAACTTGAGAATATCTGGGTGGTCAATTACGATGCAAGGCTCTTTCTGGAGATGCTTCCTTCCAACCTGCTTGAGAAGATATTTGTCCATTTTCCCGTTCCCTGGGACAAGAAACCCCACCGCCGTGTCATCAGCCCAATGTTCCTTGACGAATCGCTGCGTGTACTTAAAAAGGGCGGCAGACTGGAGCTTCGCACCGACAGTGACAACTACTTCTGGTATGCGCTTGAAACCTTCTTTGGCGTACCCAAAATAGAAGTAGAAGTACGCAAGAACGAAGCACTGGAGGTAACGAGCAAATACGAAGCACGCTGGCTGCGTATGGAGAAGGATATCTATGATGTCTATGTTACCTGTAAAGAGGAGTCGCCTGCAAGAGAAGCTTTGGGTGAATTTAACTTTAATATTGTAAAATATAAAAATGGCCTGGAACAGAGTTTGCCGCAAAAGGCAGTAGTAGAAAAAGACTATTTTGTACACATTGAACGGCTCTATAAAACAGATGACAACCAGCTGCTGGTGAAGTGTTCGTTCGGCAGCTTCGACAGACCTGAACATAAGTACATTTTTCTTAATGAGAAGGGATGCCGATACTTTGCTTCGCCTCCGGTAAAGACCAGTGTCAATTACAAAGCCCACCAAAAACTAACGGAGTTACTCAGTGATGTCGAACGTAATTAGTGCAAAGAATCTGACGTTGGCATATGACAACGGCAGAAAAGAGATTATTAAAAATGCCAGCTTCAACATCAAAAAGGGTGATTTTGTCTTCATTACCGGTCCCAGCGGTTCGGGAAAGTCAACCCTGCTCAAATCTCTCTATGGCCAACTTAAACCCAAAGAGGGTAATCTTGTTGTAGGGGGCAGGGATCTTGCGAGTATCAGTTCACGCCAGCTGCAGGAGCTGCGTACCCATATGGGCATCATTTTTCAGGACTACAAACTTATCAATGAGTGGACAGTTGCCAAAAACGTGGTATTGCCGCTGATGATTGCAGGTTATTCGCTCGATGTGCAGGAGACACAGGCACATAGGCTACTCAAACACGTCAAGCTCTCCGAACATGCTGACAAGTACCCGCTTGAACTTAGCGGCGGGGAGCAGCAGCGTGTAGGGGTGGCGCGTGCGTTGGCGAAGAATCCGGTGGTGATCCTTGCCGACGAGCCTACCGGTAACCTCGATGACTACTCCTCCAACGTCATTTGGGACCTGATGGAAAACGCCTGCCAGCAGCTGGAGACGACGGTGCTTGTCGTAACGCACAAGATCCCTACGATCTTCTCGCTGCCGTACCGTCACTTCATCATTGAAAGCAAGGGTGTCTATGAAGTTCATTAAAAATCATTTGATGTTTATTCTGCCGCTGATGGCCATTCTGCTCGGTATCGAGTTTTACCTTGTGTTTGACCGTACGACAGACAGTTATGAAAAGGGGCTCAAAGAGGGCTATACCATGCTGGTAGTAGCTAAAAAGCCGGTTACACTGCAAAAGCTTAGACAGCTTAATCCCCACATTGCCACACTTGAAGCGATCAAGCGTGAACAGATTGTCTCGGAAGTAGCGCAGGGAGTCAGCAAGCAGAGCAAAAAAGAGATACTTGCCGCACTGCCGTATTTTTACAATGTAGGGCTTGACAGCTATCTTGGCACCGCAGCACTTGAGAAGATTAAAAAAGATCTTGAAAAAGACAGCAATATTAAGCGTGTCGAGACCTTTGGAAGCAGTTACTCTTCTGCCTATCGGCTCTTTGCATTCATCAAGTTCTTGCTTAAAGTTTTTATCGGATTTATGGGTATCGTAAGCCTTTTTCTTATCATCAAGCAGATGGAAATATGGAAGTATGCACATCGTGAACGGATGCAGGTGATGGAGATTTTCGGTGCGCCGCTGATGCTGCGTGCGGGGGTACTTTTCAAAGTAGCCATTTTCGATGCATTTATTGCGACACTGCTGACAAGTGCGGTGTTCCTCTATGTCAAGTTTGTCTGGGCGGCACAAAGCGGTATCGACCTGATGATGCAGAAGCAGGATGACCTCTTTAAAATGACCGATATGGCCATTTTACTGGGAGTTGCACTGCTGCTGGTGATTGTAGCAGTCTATACGGTGGTGTTTAGCAGCAAAGGGGTACAGGAGTGAAACGCTTCACGCTGCTGCTTCTTTTAATGGCTACGTTTCTCTATGCAGAGACAGCAACGATTAAAAAGATTAAAACCTCCAAGAGCCATTTGAGCAAGGCTGAAAAAGAGAAGAAACAGGCAAGCCGCAAGCTGGACAAGATCGCCAAAGATATCAAAAAGACTGAAAAAGAGATCGCCGTTCTGGACAAGAAGATCGATGCGCTCAGACGCGATCAGAACGAGACAGAGGCAGCATACACACGTCTGAAAAAGGCGCTTAAAGCGTCAGAGAGCGAACTTGCCAAGACCAGCAGGGAGCTTGAACAGAAGCGAAAGGCCTTCATCTCGCTGCTCTCGGAGCGGTTTTCTGTCAACTTCGCGATGCAGAAAGCGCATGAACCGACCAAAAAGGCGATTATCGACCAGGAGGTCTACAAGGCTTACAAGAAGATCAATACAAAAATGCTGGCCAGACTCAAGCACGACATTGCTACACTCAAAAAGAGAAAGGCCGATACCAAATACCGCCGCAACCATACGAAAAACCAGCTTGCACGTATTATCAAAAAGCGCGAAGCCTATGCGAAACAGAAGAAGGCCAAGGAAAAACTGCTCAAGCGGCTGGCATCTGATGAAGAGAAATATACCGCACAGCTTCAGAAGATTGTCGACAGGCAAAACGCCCTGCGTGCTACACTGGCAAAGCTGAACATTCTGCATAAGCAGGAGGTCGAAGAGGCACGAAAGCGTGCGGCGGCACGTAAGGCGGCACTGCTTAGAGAAAAAGAGCGTAAACGTAAACTGAGACTCGCCAAAGCCCGTGCCAAAGAGCAGGAGCGTAAAGCAAAAGAGGCGCTGAAGCGTGCCAAGACCGAAGAGGCACGTAAAAAGGCGAGACTGGCAGCAAAAGAGGCCGCTGCGGAGAAAAAACGTATTGCCAAAGAGAGCCAAAAGGTACGCAACATCAACTCTTCCTACCAGAAAGAGGCGGTTTACAAATACCGCGGCGGCAAGACCATCTCACCCATTGCCGGTGCGCGCCTCATCAAGAAGTTCGGAACCTATGTCGACCCGATCTACAAGATCAAGATCTTCAACGAATCGATCACACTGCAGGCACCGAAACCCAATGCCAATGTCAAGAATGTCCTCAACGGCAAAGTGGTCTTTGCGGGCAAGTCGAGTATGCTCGGCAAGGTTGTCGTGGTTGCGCACAGCGGAAAAATGCACACGGTCTATGCGGGACTCTCCAAGATCGCCCCGACGATCAGAGTGGGCAAAAAGGTCAAGCGCGGCTATGTCATAGGGCGGGTTAAAAGCAAGCTGGTCTTTCAGGCGACAAAAAACTCCAAGCATATTAACCCGCTCAAGCTGATTCGCCTTTAACCCCCATCTAACCCGCAATTGGGTATAATCGCGAAATTCTATAGGAGCGTGTCAGGTGACAAAAAGAGTATTGGTAAAATTCTCCGGTGAGGCGCTTGCCGGCAAAGAGGGCTACGGGATTGATACAAAGATCCTCAACTACATTGCAGGCGAAATCAAAGAGCTGGTAGACAACGGTGTCGAAGTAGCAGTGGTTGTCGGCGGCGGGAACATCATTCGCGGTGTGACGGCAGCCGCGGATGGGATCATTAAACGGACTTCGGGTGACTACATGGGGATGCTCGCAACGGTCATTAACGGTGTAGCCATTCAGGAAGCGCTCGAACATGCCGGACTCGAAGCGCGTCTTCAGTCTGCTATCGATATGCATGAGATCGGTGAAGCGTTCATTATCAGACGTGCCAGACGGCACCTTGAAAAGGGACGTGTCGTCATATTTGCCGGTGGTACGGGCAACCCATATTTCACGACTGATACGGCAGCTACACTTAGAGCCAGCGAGATCGAAGCAGATCTGTTGATCAAGGCGACCAAGGTAGATGGTGTCTACGACAAAGATCCTAAGAAATTTGACGATGCTGTCAAGCTTCCGACACTGACGTATGATCAGGCACTGAATGATCACATTAAGGTGATGGATGATACTTCTATTGCATTAGCAAAAGAGAATGGTTTGCCGATCGTTGTCTGCAATATGTTCGAGAAGGGTAACCTCCTTGCCATTATCAACGGTGACATGGATCTCTGTTCCATCGTTAAGTAGAACATCGTTACAAATTGTGAAAAAAACTGAAATATAAGGATATAAGATGATTAGAACAGAACAACTGACTGCAAAAGCACTTGAGAGAGTTGATTTCGACAAATATCTGCTGGCGAAAGCGGTAGGTAAACGTGCCGAAGAGATTGCCAATGGTGCTACACCGCTGGTAGACGCAGACCCGAAAACGACAAAACACACTGACATTGCCCTGCTTGAAATTGCAGAAGGCAAACTCAACGTCAACCTCGAGGGATAATCTCCCTTGGATGCCTTCCTTGAACGCGTCAAAGCGATCCATTCGATAGAGGAGGCCACATCTCTTCTTTGGGAAAAGCTTCCCGACCCTTCTGAACAGACTACCAAAGCACTTGATTTAGCCCTGACGGCACACGACGGACAGTTCCGCAAAAGCGGGGAGCCCTACATCGTGCACCCCATTCTGGTAGCGGCCATCACTGCAACCATTTCAGGCGATGAAACCATGGTACAGGCTGCACTGCTGCATGATGTGGTGGAAGATACTACCTTTGATCTTGAGGATATTCGTGAAGGATTTGGTGATGATGTTGCGCATATGGTCGAAGGATTGACCAAAATCGTCGAGATACGTGACGAAGAGCTCGTCCCGTCAGGATCGGACGATCGCCTCATCTCTTCGGCTTTGACTTTTAGAAAAATGCTGATTGCTTCCATCAAAGATATTCGTGTACTGGTCATCAAGCTCTGTGACCGTCTGCACAATATGCTTACTCTCGATGCCCTGCCGCCGCACAAGCAGAAGCGCATCGCCGAAGAGACGCTGGTAGTGTATGCACCGATCGCGCACCGTCTTGGTATTTCACGTTTGAAAAATCACCTGGAAGACCTTAGTTTTTACTATATTTACCCTGAAGATTATGCCAAAATAGATGCCTACATGAAAGCCCATGCCCAGAACCTGCAGTTCAAACTCAACGCATTTATTCAGAAAGTGCGTAAAATCATGGAGCAGAACGGTTTTGAAAGCAGTACATTTGAGATTATTGGACGTGTAAAACACTATTATTCGATCTATCTCAAAATGCACCGTAAAGGGGTAAGTATTGAAGAGGTACTTGACCTGTTGGCCATACGTATCATTGTCAATCAGCCGCTGGAGTGTTACAACGTGCTGGGACTGATGCATTTGAATTTCACTCCGCTTATCTCCCGCTTTAAAGATTATATTGCCGTGCCCAAAGAGAACGGCTACAAAACGATCCATACAACACTCTTCAATGAAGAGGGGATTGTTGAAGCACAGATACGTACACGCGATATGCACCGGCTTGCCGAGTATGGGGTTGCTGCACACTGGAAATACAAAGAGGGCAGTGACAGTGTCAACCTGCAGTGGCTTGAGAGTCTCTCCTACCAGAATGAATCGGTCGAGGAGTTCTATGAGCTTGCCAAGAGTGATCTTTTTTCCGAAGATATTACTGTTTTTTCTCCCAAAGGAGACTACTATACACTGCCAAAAGGTTCTGTAGCGCTTGACTTCGCCTACGCTATTCACTCTGAAGTAGGTTCTCACGCGGTGGGCGCGCTGGTTAACAAACAGAAAGCCTCGCTGCTTACGGTACTGAAAAATGGTGACATTGTGCGCATTCTCAAAGATGAGAAACCGCATCTTCACTGTTCCTGGCAGGATGCCGTCAAAACTTCCAAGGCCAAAGAGGGAATTCGCAGCCAGTGCCGTGCACGCCTGAAAGAGACCGATACCTTTTCTGCCTACAACATTCTTGCCACTTTGTTTAACCAGAGCAAAGAGGGGATTATGCAGCGCATAGAAGCATTGGGACTGGGTGAAACAATCTATAAACTGCCGACCCAGCTTGATTTTTTTAAAGAGGTGATTCATAAACTGGCCACCTATATGGGGGCAAAAGAGGTACGCTTCTGGGAGCTGCTTAAAAAGGGTTACAAAAAACCGCAGGCAAAGGAAATCGACCATTTCCGCTTCTTTACCAACAAGCCGCTGGACGGGGTGGAGTTCGATTATTGCTGTCACCCGAAAGTCGGGGACCAGATTGTAGCGTTTTATAAGGACAGTAAGGCTATTATACACCATAAATTGTGCAAGAAAGCCTATGCCAAAATCGTGCATGGGGAGCCGATGCTTTTTGTCCAGTGGCGAAGCACCAAACTTTCGCGCTACCGGCTCATTATCAGTCTGCAGAACCAAAAGGGGATATTGGCAAAACTGCTGGCTGAGCTCTCGGCACTTGATATGAATGTTATTAGTATCGAGTTGGGTATTCACAGTTCCGAAAGTGCGGAATATTGCCAGATAGAGGTGGAGAGTTCAGAGAGCCGAAAACAGGTACTCGAAGAGAAGATTGCACAAAAATTCAAGCTGATCGAGATGATCAGTCTGGATGACGCATATAACAAGTAAGAAGGAAAGAGAAGAAAATGTCAGTCAATCAAGCGTTGGAAGAGATCCGCAGGGGCACTGCCGAAATTATTGATATGGAGCGTATCGAAACACTGGTGAAGCGTTTTTATGAAACGGGTGAAACCTATACTGTCAAAGCGGGTTTCGACCCTACCGGTGCAGACTTGCACCTTGGCCATACTGTACTGCTGCAGAAGCTGCGTGCATTTCAGAACCATGGAGGAAGAGTGCAGCTTCTCATTGGTGATTTCACTGCAACCATCGGTGACCCGACAGGTAAAAGTGAAACGCGAAAAGTGCTCGACAGAGAGACCATTCTTGCCAATGCCCAAACCTACCAGGATCAGGTATTTAACATTCTTGATGAAAATAAAACAGATGTGGTATTCAACTCTTCATGGCTTGAGGCGCTTGGTGCAGCAGGCATGGTGGCATTGACAACGACATTCAATGTTGCAAGAATGCTTGAGCGTGATGACTTTGAGAAGCGTTATAAGGCCGGGCAGAGTATTTCCATCTCTGAATTCATCTATCCGCTGCTGCAAGGCTACGACTCTGTTGAGTTGAAGTCTGATATTGAAATTGGAGGGACGGATCAGAAGTTCAACCTCTTGATGGGGCGTCAGCTTCAGCGTACGTATAATGTCGGCAAAGAGCAGGCAGTACTGATGATGCCTATCCTTGAGGGGCTCGACGGTGTGCAGAAGATGAGCAAGTCGCTCAATAACTACATTGGTATTACCGAAGCGCCCAAAGATATTTATGCGAAAACACTCTCTATATCGGATGAACTGATGTGGCGCTACTATGAGCTGTTGAGTGAAAAACCGCTTGAAGAAATTGCACAGATGAAAGCTGATGTAGAAGCGGGTACACTGCACCCAAAAACGGCTAAAGAGAACCTGGCAATGGAGCTGGTGACACGTTTTTACGATGAGGAAGCTGCAAAAGCGGCCAAAGCAGCGTTTGACAATGTATTCAAGGCGAACAAACTGCCGGATGATATGCCGGAAGTTACCGTTGAAGAGGGTATATGGATATGCAAAGCACTGGTAGATGCGGGGATTGAGCCTTCGACTTCACAGGCGCGCCGTGACATCAAGCAGGGTGCTGTGCGTATCGATCAGGAAAAAGTAACCGATGAGAAAACGAACCTTGAAAAAGGAGAGTATATATTGCAGGTGGGGAAACGTAAATTTGCAAAAGTAAAGGTGGGAGCATGACATTCAAACCATTAAAAATTGGAAAATATACGATTGAGAAACCGATTATTCAGGGGGGTATGGGTGTAGGTATCTCCTGGGATCAATTGGCAGGAACGGTTTCCAAAGAAGGAGGGCTGGGTGTTATTTCTGCGGTAGGAACCGGGGTTTACAAAGACCGAAGCTATCTTGACGACAAAGAGATGGTAGGTAAAGAGCATCGTCCTCTCGATGCGATCAACTTTTATTCCTACAAAGCACTCAAACAGATCTTTGACAATGCCAGAAAAATTTGTGGCGACAAACCTCTGGCGGCAAATGTCCTCTATGCACAAAATGATTACAACCGTGTGGTTGAAGATGCCTGTAAAGCCGGAGCCAATATTATCATTACCGGTGCGGGACTTCCGCTTACGATGCCAGAAGCGACCAAAAACTATCCGGATGTGGCACTGGTGCCCATTGTCTCTACTGCTAAAGCGTTGAGAATTCTGTGCAGACGCTGGAAAAAACAGCACAATAGACTGCCCGATGCTGTCATTGTCGAAGGTCCACTCAGCGGCGGACATCAGGGATTCAAGTATGAAGAGTGCTTTTTGCCGGAAAATCAGCTTGAAAAGATATTGCCGCCGGTAGTGGAAGAGGCGAAGAATTGGGGAGAAATCCCTGTGATTGCCGCAGGCGGTGTGTGGGATCACGATGATATAGTACGCATGATGGAACTGGGTGCAAGCGGCGTACAGCTTGGTACACGCTTTATCGGCACAGTCGAGTGTGATGCAAGCGATGTGATGAAACAGAAGATCATCGATGCCAAAGAAGAAGACATTAAACTCTTCAAATCTCCTGTAGGCTATCCGGCGCGCGGTGTCAAGAGTGAACTGCACAAGCGCATTGAAGAGGGAACCGCACCCAAAGTCGCATGTATTTCCAACTGTGTGGCACCATGTAACCGTGGGGAAGAGGCGAAGGTTGTCGGCTATTGTATTGCCGACCGTCTGAGCGATGCCTATGACGGTATTGCGGAAACAGGTCTTTTCTTTACGGGAGCCAACGGCTACCGCCTCAATGAAATCATCACTGTCAAGGAGCTGATGGACAAACTGATGTACGGAGAAGAGAAATAAGTTGAAACGTCTTGTTTTACTGTTGCTGTGGCTATGCAGTACGACAATTCTCTTTGCATCAGTTGCCATTTTACAAAAAGCGGAGATCAAGAACAATGAACTTCGCCTGAAGTTTGACAGAGGCTACAACAAGGGCGATATTCGTCACTTTACCCTCAACCACCCCTACCGTGAAATTTTTGACATCCCGAATGCAAGGCTGAAAAGCAGCCGTGTCAGCAGAGGGCTGAAGAGTTCCCACTGCCGTTCTATCCGTATTTCACAGTACAAATCCAAAACGGTTCGTGTCGTGCTTGAGACGGAACGCGGTTACGGGTGTACCCCTTATCGTCCACTCTTTGCCTATAACTCTTATCACATTCCTCTACCGCCTTTCAAGGTTGGCAAACGTGTGACACATAAGCCAAAACGGGCTAAAACAAAGGTGGTAGTCACTAAGAGCAAACATCTTCAAAAGACGCATAAGAAGCCGGTAGCAAAAAGCAATGCCTATGTCATCGATACACCCAAAAATGTCTATCGGCACGGCAAAGGTGAACTCATTGTTATCGATGCCGGTCACGGGGGACACGACAGTGGTGCGATTGGTGGGGGCAAGATGGAGAAGACTCTTGTCCTGCAGATTGCCAAGCGTGTCGAAAAACACCTTAAACGCAAAGGGTACCGTGTCTACATGACCCGGCGGACAGACAAGTTCCTGAAGCTGCCACAGCGTACGCGAATTGCAGACAGGAAAAATGCGCGAATCTTTGTTTCCATTCATGCCAACTCCGTACCGAAACGGAAACGTTACAAGGCACAGGGGGTGGAAACGTTTTACCTGCAGAAAACACGCGATGCAAAATCACAGCGTATAGCAGCCCGGGAAAACCGGGCAGTACTTAAAGGTGCGGGAACTTCACTGAGCAAAAAGGTCATTATCGATTCGGTGCTTAACGGCCCCAAGATCATTGAGTCGAACAAACTGGCTATTGATGTGCAGCGTCACATCCTGTCCAACCTTCGCGCCCACTATCGCGGTGTGGTAGATGGAGGTGTGCGTCATGCGCCTTTCTGGGTACTGGTAGGCGCAAGCCGCCCTTCTATTTTGGTAGAAGTAGGATATATTTCAAATCCGACCGAACGAAAGCGGCTTTTCAACCCGAAATATCAGGATCAAATTGCCAAAGGGATCGCCGATGGGATACAGAGTTACCTGAACAACAGAGAGCGCGAGATCGAACTTTAATAAAGGAAATATATGAAACGAAATATTGCACTTTGGGCACTTCTTGCAGCTTTCTTGTTGAGCCTGAACGGATGTATGGGGCCTGACCGTTCCAACAGGCTGGTGGTGATCGATGCGGGGCATGGCGGTCATGACTGCGGTGCACAATGCGGGGGTAGACAGGAAAAAGACCTGGTATTGCAGATTGTCAAAAAGCTGCAAAATGAGTTTCGAAGCGAAGGTTACCGTGTCTATATGACACGTGGAACCGATAGATTTTTGAAACTGGGGGAACGCACACACATCGCAGATCAGAAAGATGCAGATGTTTTCATCTCCATTCATGCCAATGCCATTGCCGACAAAAGCCGTTTTGAACAAGTAGAAGGAGTAGAAACCTACTATCTCCAAAAGACACGTGACGGACGTTCTCAGCGTATCGCACAACGTGAGAATGAAGCGGTGCTGAAAGGGACAGATACACTGAGCAGAGATGTGATTGTCGATTCGGTACTGGCAGGACCCAAAGTGGTTGAGTCACACAAACTTGCTATTGATGTACAGAACAATATTATGAGACGCCTGCACAGCAGATACCCCGATGTCAAAAACGGCGGTGCAAAAGCAGCACCGTTTTATGTATTGGTAGGTGCAAGCCGACCATCGATATTAGTAGAGGTAGGCTACATTACCAACAGCAAAGAGCGGGAAAGACTATTTGACCCGAAATATCAGGAACGTATTGCCGAAGGGATTGTCGAAGGTGTCAATCACTATCTTGACAACAGGCAGAAAGAGTTGGGGATTTGAAGTAGCTTTTAACCTTTCCTCTGCTTTTTGTAGTATCCTTCTTTTGTTTTACTCTTGACCCAGATCAATTCCCCCCCCCGTTTGAACTATGCTATACTTAAAAGTATTTTTTAAACATGAGGAGGAAGAGATGAAAAAATTTACAGGTTTACTGCTGTTTTTAGTTGCGGGTATGCTCTTTGCAGCAACGATCGATGTTACCAAGTCAGAAGGGACAGATCAGAGTATCATCACATCACTCACACCCGCACCCGCTTCACCGGAAGCCGATGCCAACACGACCATAAAAGCGGTCTTTAACGAAGCGCTCAATCCCATAAGCACAATGCACAGTGTGATACTGAAGCGTTTAACAGGAAAAAAGAAAAAATGGGGAATGTTCGGATTCGGCATCTCAAGAAGCAAAAACAAAACCATCCAAGGCTCCGTCACCTACGACCAAAATGAAAACACCCTGCGTTTTACACCTGATCAACCGCTTGAAGTAGGGTTCTATGAGGTCTCCATAAGACATCTGATGAAAATGAAACCCGGTATGGGGATGCGCATCAAACCCATTGTCTACCGTTTCTACGTTCCCGAAGTGATCAACGGCTTCAAACTCCCGCCCGAACCCGATGAAGATAAAAATAACGAAACACTGCTTGGGATTGACTTCAACCATAACGGGATCAGGGATGATGTGGAGCGGTGGGTCATTCAAAAGTATGCCAACTCTGACTATCCTAAACATAAAACAGAAATAGGATTGCAGTGGGGGCGGGTGGTTCAGCAGATTATCCAAAGTCCACAAACCGCCTATGAAGACAAGAAGTACTTGTTGATAGATAAAGCATTAGAATGTGGATATAGAACATATGAGAAACTGGGAGAATCCTTAAATTATAGAATTGATAATGATATTTTTAATGATGAATATGTCAATAAAGCCTTTAACACCAAAGAGCGTATCAAGGCATACTACAGGTTTAACGGAAATATGAGCGGACATGTGTTTGATGACCCTTACTTTGAAAAGCCATGTGATTTTGACTTAGCTGGATTGAAGGAGTAGCGTGATGAAAAATATACTGAAAATTGTTTTTACAGGCATGGTTCTTTTTTATACAGCACTGCATGCAGCCAATGACTACAGTGAGTGTATTACCGATATTTACTTCGGAAATGGTGTATGGAATACCTACAAACAGGCAAAGGATGGAAAAAATACAGTACGAGATAAGCTTTTGGAAAAAGGTATAATCAGAAAAGAAGATATTATGTATGACAACAACCCTTTAGGTAAAAAATATGCATTCAAAATAGCATATAACTGGCACGGAATGTACCGAAATGACCCTGATCATGATGAAAAATTCAAGCAGTTTTTTGATTTGGTAGAGACATATGTTCAGATGAAGGAAGCAGGTCAAGTTGATAATCACTCACTGTTTAAAATGCTGGAATGGTTTATTATTGATAACGGATATCCTGAAGAGTTCAAAGAAAAACTAAAAGCCTATGTCTATTTGGCAACAATAACGCATCTTTCCAATGTTCAAGAGATGGCGGCTGACTATCAGGAACTTAGTTTTGACAAAGGACATAGAGTCCTGCTTATATCGCATTCTCAAGGGAACCTTTGGGCAAACGATATGGTAAAAACCTTTAAACCATGGCAGAGAAACTACTTTAGAAATGTTGGAGTAGCTGTACCTGCGGATCATCTTGAGGCAAAAAGTAGATATACCACCCTTTCTTGCGATAAGGTTATGATGATAATACCTGGGCATTTAGATTGGAACGAAAAGTGTTATGGTGTTGAAGAAATAAGTGGACATGAATTTGTGAGATCATATTTGCGAAATGCCAATTCAGAACAGAGAATTTTTAGAGATTCTGAGTTTTTTATAAAAATTTTAGGTGCATTAGACTCTCAGTGGAAAATCGTAAAGCAACCGAACCATTGTGACAGTTGTGATGATTTTACCGTGGAAGTAGCCCATAGGTTTGATGCTTCGGTACAAATGAAGGAAAAGGTGATGCCTTTTAATACAAAGTCGTTCA